>Ga0207933_1000178_pt1 | contig 65961 bp, 64 predicted proteins | sample NGESurdeep092012_4_FD_184488 | JGI IMG/M metagenome (GOLD analysis project Ga0207933, IMG submission 184488) | Arctic peat soil microbial communities from Barrow, Alaska - NGEE Surface sample F53-3 deep-092012 (SPAdes) | ecosystem: Environmental > Terrestrial > Soil > Wetlands > Peat ...
ATAGGAAAAAACCCAGTAAAAATCGCAAAGGGCGTAACTGTTAATGTTGGTTCGGATAATGTGATCACTGTAAAAGGCCCAAAGGGCGAATTAAAACAGGCCATTAATCCTGACATTAAAGTAGAGGTGAAGGATGATAAGATCCAACTGACTCGTCCCACCGATCAGATACGTCACAAAGCGATGCACGGCTTATATCGTTCCCTGTTGAATAATATGGTGATTGGCGTTTCCGATGGATACACAAAAACGCTGGAATTGGTGGGTGTGGGTTATAAAGCTGCCAGCCAGGGAAACTTGCTTGATCTTTCTTTAGGATATTCTCACAATATTCTTGTTGAAATACCCAAAGAACTTACCATTGCTACTGCCCAGGAAAAAGGTAAAAACCCTAAAGTGATTCTTACCAGTGCTGATAAGCAATTACTCGGACAGGTAGCAGCAAAGATTAGAAGTTTGCGCAAGCCGGAACCATACAAAGGAAAAGGTGTGAAATTTGAAGGCGAAATATTGAGAAGAAAAGCTGGTAAAGCGGCTGGTAAATAATTTTCGGTTAAGCTTAGTAGGCAAACAAATAATCAGAATTTTTATTCAGCCATCATGCTGAACAAAATAATAAAATAATTTTCCGGCAGTATCGGAGATATAAAATAGAATAAAATGAACTCAAAAGTAAGTGCACGTCAAAAGATAAGGTATCGTATTCGCAAGAAGATAAGCGGATCACCTGCAAGGCCTCGTCTGAGTGTTTTTAGGAGCAATAAAGATATTTATGTTCAGCTAATAGATGATGCGAATGGTGCTACTATCGCGTCAGCATCTTCACGTCAAAAAGATATTGCTGCACAAAAGGGAAACAAAGTGGACACCAGTAAAATGGTAGGCGAAGCAATAGCAAAAAAATCGCAGGAGCTTGGTATTAGCGAAGTGATATTTGATCGCAGTGGTTATTTGTACCATGGAAGAATAAAAGCAGTGGCTGAGGGAGCCAGAGAGGGTGGCTTAAAATTTTAAGATTGAAAAGCTATTAGGCTTACGTTTTAATAATAAAAATTATAAACAGTTATAATGTTCAAATCAAACACACAAAAGATTAAAGGCGCTGATCTTGAATTAAAAGAGAAAGTGGTATCTATTAACCGTGTAGTAAAAACAACCAAGGGTGGACGGGCATTTAGTTTTTCGGCTATAGTGGTCGTTGGCAACGAGAACGGAGTAGTAGGACATGGCCTTGGAAAAGCTAAGGAAGTTCAGGAAGCGATTTTAAAAGGGATCGATGATGCAAAAAAGAATCTCATCAAAATTCCTTTGTTGCATGGTACTATCCCTCACGAACAGTGGTGTAAAGATGGAGCTGCGAAAGTGCTTATTAAGCCTGCTGCTCAGGGTACCGGTGTAATTGCGGGAGGAAGCATGAGAGCTGTTTTGGAAAGCGCAGGAATTACTGATGTGTTGGCTAAATCTCTTGGTTCAGCTAATCCTCATAATGTGGTAAAAGCAACTGTAAAAGCGTTGGCGATGTTAAGAGAGCCTTCATCGATAGCGAAAACAAGAAATCTTTCTTTAAAAAAAGTGTTTAACGGATAAGACTTCCAATATAGAATTATGAAAAAGATAAAAATTACGCAAGTTAAAAGTGGTATTGATCGTTCGGAGCGTCAAAAACTTACCCTTAGAGCATTGGGGCTTAAAAAAATGCATGCTTCGAAAGAAGTAGAAGCCACGCCACAAATTTTGGGTATGGTAAAAAAAGTAGAACATTTAGTAAAAGTAGAAGAACTGGCTTAAGCCGGTTTCTTTTTTTTATATTTTAATAACAGCGAGCTCTGGGTACCTGGGGCGTTAAGTTCAAAAAAAGTACAATGCAAATTCAAAATTTAAGACCTGCAAAAGGCGCAACACACAAAATAAAAAGATTAGGCCGTGGTGAGGCATCCGGTAAAGGTGGAACTTCTACCAAGGGTAATAAGGGCGGACAAAGCCGCGCAGGTTATAAAATTAAGATGGCACACGAAGGTGGCCAGATGCCAATCCAGAGAAGAATACCTAAAAGAGGATTTAAGAATGCCAATCGCATTGAGTATAAAGTATTTAATCTTGGGCAAATAGACCAGTTGATAGAGAAACACGAGCTTAAAGAGTTTACTCCTGAAAATCTTTATATCAATAATCTTATCAGCCAAAATGATAGAGTAAAGATTTTAGGAAATGGTATATTAAAAGCAAAAATTCCATTTAAAGTAAACGCGGTAAGCGAAAAAGCCAAAGGTGCGATTGAAGCTGCCGGAGGTTCTATTGAAATAATAAAATAATTAATTGATATTTGCAATCCGATTCTCAATTGCAAATAAATAAATCAGTATAATTCTGTGAAGAAATTCATTACAACACTTAAAAACATCTGGACGATAGAGGAACTAAGAAGCAAGATCATAGTGACTTTATCGCTCATTTTAGTTTACAGGGTAGGCTCTTATATTGTTCTTCCCGGAATAGATCCTAATAAACTTTCTAACCTGGCCAACAGCGCACAAGGCGGTATGCTTGGACTTCTGGACGCTTTTGTTGGTGGAGCATTTGCAAAAGCATCTATTTTTGCATTAGGGATTATGCCCTACATTTCGGCTTCTATCTTTATGCAATTGGTGACTGTGTTGGTGCCGCAAATTCAGAAAGTTCAGAAAGAAGGCGAAAGCGGTCAGAAAAAAATAAATCAGTGGACACGGTATCTTACCGTTATTGTTACTGCATTTCAGGCTGCTGCATATATCGGATTCTTAGAAAATTCCAGCGGGGCGGCATTGCTCGCTGCTTATAAGCCTTTCTTCTGGGTATCAACTGTTTTTCTTCTTACTGCAGGCACCATGTTTGTAATGTGGCTTGGTGAAAAAATTACTGATAAAGGATTAGGCAATGGTACTTCTTTAATTATCATGATCGGGATTTTGGCCCGCCTTCCTCAATCATTTATGCAGGAGTTTACTGCAAAGCAAACACACGGTGGGGGTGGTTTATTGATATTCCTTATCGAAATAGCTGCTTTCATTGCAGTGATTTTAGGATTGATTGTCTTGGTACAAGGAGTTAGAAAAGTACCGGTCAATTATGCAAAACAAATTGTGGGCAACAGACAATTCGGTGGTGCAAGACAATTTCTTCCATTAAAAGTAAATGCAGCAGGTGTAATGCCTATCATCTTCGCACAAGCGATCATGTTTTTGCCAACTATTTTTGCTGGATTCCAGACGACAGGTAAAAATTGGGCCAGCTATTTTACGGATCCAACTAATGGCGTTTATATGTTGGTATATGGTATTATGACGATTGGTTTCACGTTTGTTTATACCTCTCTGATTTTTAATCCCAAACAGATGTCTGACGATCTCAAACGTAATAATGGTTTTATACCGGGCGTTAAACCTGGTCAGCCGACAACAGATTATATCGGCACTATTATGGATAGAATTACTTTGCCAGGTTCTGTGCTGTTAGCTATTGTAGGAATTTTACCCGGGATTATGCAGTTGTTGGGGGTTACCCAGTCTTTTGCAACTTTCTACGGGGGTACTTCATTATTGATCATGGTAGCAGTAGTACTAGATACACTGCAGCAAATAGAAACACAATTATTGATGCGTCAATACGATGGATTGATGAGCAGTGGCCGCATACAGGGTAGGCAAACAACATCAGCCCCAGGCATTACAGGAGGCATTTAAAATGGTCTTTTTAAATAAAAAATAATTTGCAAACCCTGGCCTTGATACGCCGGGGTTTTTAAAATCTATAAAAAAATGATTTACTATAAATCAAATGCAGAGGTAGAGCTTATAAGGCAAAGTTGTATAATCGTGAATGATGCGATCGCGCACGTGGCTGCCTTAATAAAGCCAGGTATTTCCACTTTGGAGTTGAATGATAAAGCCGATGAATATATTATGGACCACGGGGCAGTTCCTAATTTTAAAAATTATCATGGCTTTCCTTATTGTTGCTGTATTTCCGTTAATGATGCGGTAGTACACGGCTTCCCTACGAAAGACGAATTAAAGGACGGAGATATTATTTCCATCGACTGCGGCGCGCTAAAAAAAGGATATCATGGCGATAGCGCTTATACATTTGCGATAGGTGAGATAAAGGATGAAGTAAAGCAGTTAATGCGTGTCACCAAAGAATCGCTCTATAAAGGGATTGAAAAAGCTGTGGTTGGAAATCGTATAGGCGATATATCTTTTGCCGTTCAGGATTATACAGAGCGGAGTGGCTACGGTGTGGTGCGCGAATTGGTAGGTCATGGTCTTGGAAAAGAATTGCACGAAGACCCGCAAGTACCTAATTATGGAAAGAGAGGTAAAGGAAGTAAATTGAAAGACGGCCTTGTGATAGCGATAGAACCAATGATTAACCTGGGGGTAAAGGAAGTCTTTACAGACAAGGATGGCTGGACCATTCGAACCGCTGATGGGAAGCCTGCAGCTCATTACGAGCACACAATATGCGTGAGAAAAAATAAAGCGGATATTCTTTCTTCGTTTGACAAAATCGAAGCTGCTGAAAAAGCAAATGCCAATCTGTGCTCTGACTATTAATTGGATTACAAAATCCTATTATTTCTTCGTTTATTAGTTTTTACAAAGCAGTTACACACTATCTTTATGAATGCGTTTTGATCGCATCGATAAGAATTCCTCTTAACGCATTAGACGGTATTTTCGGCTACCCACTTTGAAAATATTCTAAAATAAATTTCAACGCCTTGCCTGGTTATGACGCAACAAAAAAAATTAATTATTATTGGAGGAGGCGCGGCCGGATTTTTTTGTGCCATTAATGCAGCCGAAAAAAATCCGGAGCTGAGAGTAACGATCATTGAAAAATCAAATAAATTATTAAGCAAAGTACGAGTGAGCGGTGGTGGCCGGTGTAATGTTACCCATGCCTGCGACAGCATTTCAGAAATGATCAAGAAATATCCACGAGGAGAAAAGTTTTTGAAACAAGCTTTCCATCATTTTTTCACAACAGACACTATTGAGTGGTTTGGAAAAAGAAACGTAAAATTAAAAACAGAAAGCGATGGCAGAATGTTTCCTGAAAGTAATTCTTCTGAAACAATTATTAATTGCTTGATGCAGGAAGCTAACAAAAGTCATGTCGAAATTTTAATGAATCGTGAAATAGCAAAGATTGAAAAAAAATCTGCCAATACAGGTCAAAGTCAATTCCAATTATTTTCAAAAGATGGAATCATTTTAGAAGCCGATTTTGTTTGTATCGCTTGCGGAGGATTTCATAAGCCAGAACATTATACATGGCTTACCGAATTGGGCCATTCTTTTGAAAGCCCTGTCCCATCTCTCTTTACGCTCAATGTTCCCAAAAATCCAATATCGGAATTGATGGGTGTATCGGTGGAAAATGCGCAGGTTAAAATAAATGGAACAAAGTTTTCGCAATCAGGCCCCATGCTAATTACTCATTGGGGATTTAGCGGCCCCGCAGTTTTAAAACTATCCGCCTTTGCAGCAAAAGAACTTTTTCTCCGGAATTACGATTTTTCAATTTCTATCAACTGGCTTACTGATTATCATGAAAATTCTCTCTTAGAAAGACTAAAATTATTAAGGCAGGAATTAGCTTCAAAAAAAATTTACAATAAAAATCCTTTTGCTCTTCCTCAACGGTTGTGGGAATATCATCTACAGCAATGCGAAATTAATTTAGAAATACGCTGGGCTGATCTGCCTGCGAAACAACAAAATCAACTGGCCAAACAATTGTGCAATCAGCAGTTTCGGGTCCAGGGAAAAACCACTTTCAAAGAAGAGTTCGTAACCGCTGGCGGAATTAAATTAAATGAAATTGATGCCAATTCGATGCAAAGTAAATTAGTGCACAACCTGTTTTTTGCAGGAGAAATTATCGATGTGGATGGTATCACCGGCGGCTATAATTTTCAACACGCGTGGACGAGCGGTTGGATAGCGGCAAACTCAATTGCAATAAGTTAGATAGAGTTCGGGTGATGTTATTTTATTGCCTAATAAATATTGATTTGGATGGCTTCAAAAAATTATAAATTTACCCAGTACTTTTTTAAGAAAAAAAACTTGATATGTCTTTAAAAAAAATCAGTCTGCTGTTGTTTTTCGTTTGTTGTTTCGGATTTGTTAAAGCACAGGACGCTCCGTTCTATTCCGAGATACAGAATTTTAAAAAAGAAGACAGTCTTCACTTTCCTCCTACATACGCTATTCTTTTCCTGGGCAGTTCTTCGTTTAAAAAATGGACGGATGTTCAGGAATATTTTCCAGGTTATCCTATTATCAATCGTGGCTTTGGAGGTTCTACTTTTCCTGACGCCATTCGTTACCTGGATGAAATTGCATTCCCTTATTTTCCCCGTCAAATAGTTATTTATGAAGGAGATAATGATGTGGCATCCTCGGATAAGATAAATGCGGATTCTGTTTTGAACCGCTTTAAAACTATGTTCTATTTGATTAGAAATAAAATTCCAAAAACTAATATTTCATTTGTATCCATAAAACCCAGTCTGAACCGGGAAAAACTAATGCCCGAAATGGCTAAAGCAAATTCATTAATTAAGAAATTTTTGAAGGGTAAAAAAGATGCGGCTTTTATAGATGTTTATCACTCGATGCTGGATAAAGTTGGTATGCCGATGAAAGATATTTTTCTTGAAGACGGCCTTCACATGAATGCAAAAGGATACGCTATCTGGCAAAAAATTATTCAACCATATTTATTAAAAAAATAGAAAGTCAGGATATGAAAAATTACGTTTGGCCTTAACACGATTATGGGTCCCAAATCTGTTGAAATTGAAAACAGTAATTGGATTCCCGACTTTCGTCAAAGTTGAGTTTTATTTTTATCGTATTTCAATTTTGATACGATATTTATCAAAAGAAGAATCCAGAAAATTTACATGCTTTTGGCGGCGGCAGGTTGCTTTACAGTGTTTTAATTATTTGAAAGGCGGCCAAACAATTAACGAGTTAAGATTTCTGAGACATTTCTTCTTCACCAGTAAACAAACATTTACAACGAATTTTGATTCAGCTGCTGCCAGGCAAGCATTCCTCCGGCTAAGTTTTTTACATTAGTAAAGCCCATTTGTTCCATGAATAAAGCTGCTGTTGCGCTTCGTTTTCCGCTACGGCAATAGCAAATGACTTCTTCATTTTTTAGGTCATCTATTTTTTCGGTCTGCATGCTTTGTAGGTCTCCTAACGGTAAGGCGATACCACCGATATTAAATTCTTCGGTTTCTTCGGGCTGGCGAACATCTACAAGGTTTAATTTTTCCCCCGCATCCAATCTCTTTTTTACTTCTTCGGGTGTTATGTTTGTCATGCTGTTTTTATTTTACTAAGTGTGAACTATCTATTTTTAATGTATCTAAAACGGGACGATCAACTTGTATCCAGATATCCATCGTTTGACCCGGTTGTATATAGGCAGGAGCGTTATCAGAACCAGCGGCCGGTGGGTTTTGTCTGAAAATAAAAGCATTGGCCGTATCCGTTACGGTTCCTGATGTAAGGATAGCAGCTAATAAAATGCCTTGGTTATTTAGAACATTCCTGGCTGCTGAAACGGTTAAGCCAGTTAAATCAGGAACGACAATCTTTCTTGCAACCAGCCCACCACCAATGACCACGTCAATTGCGGACCCCCATTTTACAGGAGTACCCGGTTTTATTTCCGAACCTTGATATCGTTGCTCTAAAATAGAACCCTTCATGAAGTCAGGGCGGTAAGATGTATCACCCAATTTTAAGTGGTTTTTTGTAAGATTATCTAACGCAAAACGAAAACTCAACCCTTCTAATTTAGGCATTTCTACCATCGGCAAAGCCTTGGGATTTACATTCAAAAATACAGTGCGGTTTACTTTTACCGTAGCATTTGGGTCGGGTAATTGCTTTTTTACAATATTCAATGCCACCGTGTCTGTAAAAATTGAATCTGTAATAACTACGTCAAAACCTTGCTTTTCCAAAAGGTCAGTCGCCGAATCTACATTTTTTCCGATCACATCAGGCACTTTCAATGATTCGCCATGATGCGTAATCCAGCCCAGCGACAGAAAAAATATTACTCCAACGAGGAAAACCAAAGCAATGGCTACAAGTAGATTTACAAGAAAACTTTGGCGGGCTATAAATTTAAACACATTCAAAATATAAGTGAAAAAATAGGTGATGCAATTTAATAAAATTATCGGGGCAAACACTCTTCTATCAACGCCGTATAAAAATCCATCAGGTTCCAGCCCATAGCCTTTACTTGCTGCGGCACCAGGCTCGCTTCTGTTTGTCCCGGTACGGTATTTATTTCCAGCATATAAGGCTCCCCTTCTTCCTCATTGTAAATAAAATCTATTCTTATAATTCCTTTGCAATTAAAAATTTGATAAATTTTTACAGCTTCTTGTTTTATTTGAGTGGTAAGGCTGTCGTTAATTTCTGCAGGCGTTATTTCCTGGCTCGCACCCAGGTACTTTGCTTCGTAATCAAAAAATTCTTTTTTGCTAATTACCTCTGTTATGGGCAATGCAATTGTTTTTCCTTTAGATCGAAATACGCCTATTGTAAATTCCCTTCCCTTTATAAATTCTTCTACCAATACCTGGTCGTCTTCTTTAAAAGCTTTTTCAATGGCTGCACCCAACTCTTCTGAAGGTGAGTTTACTTTGCTCATGCCGATGCTGGAGCCGCCGTTATTGGGCTTTACAAATACCGGGAATTTCAAATTGCGTACCTGTTCATCAGGGCTGTGGTAATCGTTTTTAAATAATAACACTGAGTTTGCCACTTTAATTCCTGAAAAAGAAGCCACAGCTACCGTATATCTTTTATTAAAAGTAAGCGCTGAGATGGCGCAGTCGCAGGAAGTGTAAGGGATATGCAACATGTCAAAATAGCCCTGCAGTTTTCCATCTTCTCCGGGCGTACCGTGTATTCCATTCAACACGGCATCAAAATGATTTTTTTCTCCATTAATTAAAAGCGAAAAATCATTTTTGTCAACCGGCATTTTTTCGCCAGAGGGTAATTGATAAAACCAGCCTTCTTTGGTAATATCAATTTTATAATGATCAAATTTTTCGGGATCAATATTTTTTTCGATTGTCTTCGCAGTTAAGTAAGATATTTCGGCTTCGCCGGAATAACCGCCAGTGACAAACGCAATCTTTGGTTTCATAAATACTATCGGATGTTTTTGTAAAGTAAATATATTTTTTCCTCTTTTAAAACCAGTGATCTCTGATGACTCATTACTTATTAATGGTTACCAACTCCCGGATTATTACTGTTAACCACAAATTTCCATTCGCCGTCACTCTCTTTTTTCCAGATGTTAACGTAAGTTCCTTTCAATGTGGTATCTTTTATTTTTAGTTGATAAATGCCGTAAGTGTAGCCCAGGTCTCCGGACTTAGCAATCTCGGCATGCATCGGTTTCCAGGAAAGTTTATAAGCTGTATCGCTCAGAACGCTGATAAAATCTATAGCATCAGCGCCAATGATTGGAAGGCGATCTGGCCGCAACAATACACCCTCGTCGTCAATGTATTGAAGAAATGCTTTCTTCATACCAATCTGTCTGCTCATGTCTGAGAAGGCAATATCAGCATTCATTATTTCATCTGTACTAATTGTTTTTGACGCTTGTTTTTTTTCTTCACATGATGTGAATAATAAAGCGACTATTAAAAAAAGCATTGAAACGGAAAAGATATGTCTATTGACTTTCATTCTTTACAAAAAAGGCGAAAGTATTGATTAAAATACCCTCGCCGTGTACAGGAAATATCACCTGCAAGATTAGGCTGTTACGCCATCAAAAAGTTATACATGCAATTTATCCTTTTTTTCTAACAATTCTTCAACTGTTTCCTGGTACATTTCGTCAGGAACGCAGCAATCTACGGGGCACACCGCGGCGCATTGTGGCTCTTCGTGAAAGCCCTGGCATTCTGTACACTTATCGGGCACGATATAGTAGATGTCAGTAGCAATGGGTTCATTACGCTGCGATGAGTCTATAACACTTCCATCCTTCAATGTTATAGGTCCTTTTACGGTGGTTCCATCTTCTATCGCCCATTCTACCCCGCCTTCATAAATCGCGTTATTTGGGCATTCGGGTTCGCAAGCGCCGCAGTTGATACATTCGTCTGTTATTTTTATTGCCATTTTATAATGTTTGATCGTTTATTAGGCTGAAATTATTAACGAAATTTGCCTTGTTTAATTTTGATACAAATATAAAGAGATAATTTTACCAACATGAATTTAGCGGAAAGAATTACCTTATTGGTAAAGTTGAAAAAGTATTTAGAAGAACATAACGATGACTTCAAGGCCGTAAAACAAAAGGCTTTCGAAAAAAACAAATGGTTTGTAGAGGAATTTGTCGATCTGTCAGTTGCTAATATCTGCCGGTTTTATCTGGACTTAGATTTGTTAAGCGCATGGATAAGCTACTATCATATTGACGATAACGTACAACCGCAGACAATTGGAATTGTGATGGCTGGAAATATTCCTCTTGTTGGATTTCACGATTTCTTGTGCGCGTTTATTGCCGGGCATCATCAATTAATAAAGCTATCGGAAAAAGATGATGTCCTCTTAACTCACATAATCGAAAAACTGAGCGAGTGGAATGTCCAGGTTTCGGAGGTGGTTAGGATTTCATCAATGCTTAAGGATTGTGATGCGTACGTTGCTACGGGCAGCAACAATTCCGCAAGATATTTTCAATATTATTTCGGGAAATATCCATCGCTGATCAGGAATAATAAAACATCAGTAGCCTTGTTGAAGGGCAATGAAACGCTAGGTCAACTTACATCGCTTGCGGATGATGTCTATTTTTATTTTGGCATGGGATGTAGAAATGTGACCAAATTATATGTGCCGCAAGGATATGATTTCGTGATGTTATTAAATGCCTTTAAGAAATACGATTACTTATCAGAAATGCCCAAATACAAAAATAATTATGACTACAATCTGACTTTACTGATAATGAATAATAAATTTTATATGGCTAATGAAAGTCTGATTCTCGTAGAAAATGAAGTGGTATTTTCACCGGTGAGTGAACTTCATTATTCCTTCTATAAAAATAAGAATGAGGTGTTACAAGAATTGCGCAACGATGCAAATATCCAGTGTATAGCAGGGGAAGATAATATCCCCTTTGGAAAAACACAGCAACCCGGCTTGTTCGACTATGCAGACGGAGTAGATACAATGCAATTTCTATTGGGGTTGTAAAATGCTTTTCGCTGATGACGTATTTTCACTATTGAAAGGTAGGGCGTTGCACTTAGGAGTTGAACACAGCAAATGGGAATCTGGATTATTTGTTCTTTTACTGTGTACAGCGATGCAAAAGTTTAATTCAACTCGCACATTTTTTTAAAAAGTAGCCATCACCGAGATCTAACACATGCTAAAATGGTATTAATCATTCTATGATTTTCTTGTTGTGTATCCTTATTTCTGAGCCTTTTGTCATAAATACAGACGCGGGATCTGCGTTATTAAAAAAGCAAATTCATCACCATATAAAGCTTTAAAATCGCATTCTACATTATAAGAAATTACTTTTAATGTCTCCCAGGGAGTATGTTCGATATTGTATTCGTAAGTCTTGGTATCGTTCATTTTTAGGTAGTCCCAATAGTGATCAGTAAAAAAATATTAACAACTGTTGGGAACAATTTTTTTTGATCTTTTATTCGCGACGGTGCTTAATTTATTCCATTTATTTTTATAATTCCATTCGTACCCCGCTTCAAGGTTTTCGCCATTATCAACATTAAAATGCTTCATGTTCATGGTGGCATATTTTTCGGTGTATAAATTATTAACAATTAATGAAATCCCTATTTTGGGTACTATTTCTTTTATAAATACCACACCTCTTTTTATAAATCCATGATCATTATATTTTACATAAAAACGAAGGTTTACTTTTTCGAAATTTACGTGCATGGGGACGCTGAAACCAAACACTTTTGTGTTTAAAAATTTGAACCCGACGAGGCTCACATAGGCATTGCCTTCGAAAAAACCCAATTCAGTTTTATGAGGGATGTATGGCAACAATAATTCTTTTGGAACAATATAGTTTGCCATAATGAGGTTGTTCCACTCGGCGCGTAGAAAATGTGTTTTCATTATCAAGATTTTTGCACCGACTGAATGATGATAAGGTCGCAATCTAAAATACCAAAGGAAGCGATCTATAACAGCCCGCGTTTATTTATTTACATCAATATTGTTGCCAACTATGAAGTAATTCTCTTGAAATTCTTTCACAAACGATATGTTCTCTAAAAGATTATCACCTGATTCTTAATAAAGCAGCCTCACCTTGATCGTTTCCTTTACTTCCTTTAGTAACTCCAGGGCTTCTTCTGAAAGGCCTTTATTCACGTCAAGAACTACATAGCCTATCTCTTCATTTGTTTTTAGATACTGGCCGAGAATATTGATCTTATGTGACGAAAGAAGCGTATTAATCTGAGATAATACACCCGGCACATTTTTGTGTATGTGCAGAATACGATGGGAATTTTCATGCAAAGGAAGATTCAAAGGAGGTACAGAATGAGAACCAGTGGTGATCCCCATTTCGAGGAAGTTAAATAATTTATTACTTACATCTTCACCTATGTTTGTTTGCGCCTCTTCTGTAGATCCTCCGATATGTGGCGTTAAGATCACGTTGCTTAATCCCTGCAACGGAGAAGTGAATTTATCTCCGTTTTTTACGGGTTCTAATGGAAACACATCGATAGCTGCGCCGCCAAGGTCATTATTCACCAAAGCATTTCTTAACGCATCAAGATCCACTACTTTGCCCCTTGCATAGTTAATAAGTATAGCCGTCTTTTTACAATATTTTAGATTGGCTTCATGAATCATGTTGCGGGTAGACGGAAGATCCGGGACGTGAAGGGTAATAATATCTGCAACTTTCATCAACTCTTTCAATGATTTTTTAGCCTCTGCATTTCCAAGAGGCATCTTGGTTTCTGAGTCGTAAAAAATCACTTTCATTCCCATAGCCTCTGCCAGCACACTTACCTGCGAGCCTATATTTCCGTAGCCGACAATGCCAAGTACTTTTCCGCGTATCTCATGACTTCCGGCAGAATCTTTCATCCAAATACCTTCATGAGCTGCTTTATTTTTGTCTGGTATTTTACGGATGAGCAGAACGGATAAAGCGATTACCAGCTCAGCCACTGAGCGTGTGTTTGAATAAGGTGCATTGAAAACAGCAACGCCTTTTTCGGTGGCTGCTTCTATATCCACCTGGCTGGTACCAATACAAAAACATCCGATCGCCTGTAGTTTTTTTGCATTTTTTAAAACCGCCTCGGTTACTTTTGTTTTAGAACGAATGCCCAATAAATGAACATTTTTTATCTCTTTGATCAGCTCGCTTTCGGTTAGCGCTCCGGATATTCTTTTTACCGATGAATATCCGGTGTCAATAAATTTTTCTGTTGCAGTTTTGCTAATGTTTTCTAAAAAAAGAATATTTATTTTCTCTTTGGGATAACTTGTTATTTTTTTGTCAGCCATATTAAATTTGTAATGTAATATTGCAAATATAATCCCTAAATCCTTGAATATTTTTTGATGAGACGAATAATTTTTTTTACTGCATTTCTTCTGGCTTATTTTTCTGCGATAACATCCTGCAATTCCGGCACTTCTAAATCGAAACCTGTAACTGTTGATACCACTGGTTATAAAGCACCCGATCCCGGCAAAATTCCGAAGGAGGATTTTGACCGTTATTATGCAGAAATAAAAGATTTCTACGAGAACAAATTATTGCGAACTGGCTTTAATGGCGGCATATTAGTAGCAAAAAAAGGGGAAGTGATCTTTGAACAGTATCATGGATTTTATGATCTTTCAAAAAGAGATTCGCTGAATAAACACAGTGCTTTTCATATCGCTTCTGTCTCAAAAACATTTACAGCTATGGCTACATTAAAGCTTGCTCAAATGGGCAAGTTGAATATAAATGATGATGTCAAAAAATATTTTCCTGACTTCCCTTATGATAATGTAAAAATCAGGTTGTTGCTTAGTCACAGAAGCGGTTTGCCTAATTATCTGTACTTCATGGATAAGCTTGGTTGGAACAAGAAAAAGGCATGTAGTAATGAAGATGTGCTGACTTATTTAATAAAATACAAGCCCAAGCCAATGAGCCAGCCGGATACGCATTTTGCGTATTGCAATACCAATTTTGCCTTGTTAGGATTAATTATTGAAAAAGCATCCGGCGAATCTTTCGCTGATTTTTTACAACAGGAATTCTTTTCTCCTCTGAATATGAAAGATACCTATATCTACGACCACAAGAAAGATAGCGCTACTGCCATGCCTTCATATGATTATCGTGGAAGAAGGGAAGCATTTACCTACCTGGATTGCGGCTTTGGAGATAAAAATGTTTACAGTACGCCGGAGGATTTGCTAAAATGGGACCAGGCGCTATATACCAATGAAATTTTTTCTAAACAAACATTGGAAGAAGCATTTACGCCTTACAGTAATGAAAAGCCGGGTATCAGAAATTATGGGTATGGATGGAGAATGAATGTATATCCGAACGGAAAAAAAATAATTTATCACAATGGATGGTGGCATGGAAACAATGCTGTTTTTATCCGAATGATCCAGGATTCCGTTACCATTATCGTTCTCGGAAATAAATATAATCGCAATATTTATGAAGCCAAAGATATGGAAGGATATTTTGACTCAGAGACTTCACTCAATAGTGCGGAAAATGAAGAGATGAGCAAAGAAGAGATTAACACGAATGAAAATCCCAATTCTCTTTTGAACAAGAAAATAGAATTTTCCCAACCAAAAGCCGCGCCTAAGCATCCACATGTGAAAAAGAAAAAGTAAACTTGTTCAGGAAATCCAGGCTACAGTAAATAGAGTTTTTTGGCAGATTTCTATTTAGTTGTTTTTGCCGGTAAATTTAACTGGTAGCAGCGATCACACGTGGCCTTTTGCTTACTAAGCTACTAAATTATTTATTTTGCTAATTCACCTTAAGACGAGTATCACCCGCAGAAAGTGCTGAAACTTTCTAAAAAGAAAATTGACGATTAAAGTAAATAAAGTTTAATGAAATCTTTTTGTTTCGATAGTGATATTTGACGATACCCTATAGTTGTTCTAAACAAATCTTAAACAAATTAAATCGCATTCCCGTCGATTTCTAAAGATAGCGCACGGGGTTCCTCCGGGAATTTTTGATGTAGTTTTTTATATTCATCCAGAAAGCAAGAATGAGATAAAAGATAATGGGCGAACCCAAAGTAAGGAATGAGATGTAAATAAAATATCTCCGTATGGCTGACGTAGCAACGCCCATTTTTTCGCCAATGGCCGTACAAACGCCAAACACCTGCCATTCTATAAAGTGTTTTATCTTATACATGGGACAAATCTAAAAAATATTAACCGAAAAAATACCAAAAACATTTGGTTGATCCGTTGCTTATTAAGTGGCAGGCTCTATTTTTTCTAAACCATAGCCAGTCCACGCGTTTGTGCGATCATGGCAATTGTCATTTAGGGGGTTTTTGATTAGTTTTTTTCTTTTATCTCTATTTTATGGGTAGCATATTCTGAAGAACTATTGTCGCTTTAGCCATAGAGTTTACGTATTGAAAGCGTGTCGTTGTTGACTTGGTAACTCATAGACTCGGAGGTAGATCCGTTGGAATTATTTAGCAGCAGCGCATCTTTTTTAAATTGCAATCATCAGCATTAATTTTTTCCATATTTTTCTTATTTTTTATTGAAAAATAATCCATGTCCTTTGTCGGAAAAAAGATTTTCTTTCATTTAAATACTAAAATCTCTATCAACAAAAACCCAAGAAATACTGTTTAGGTTTTAACTACATTTGCAAAAATTTTTAAAATCTTATTTAATAATTAAAAAAAAGACACAATGGTTTTTGACCTCGACATGATCACCCGCTTTTACAACGGTTTTTCGCAGAAAGTTGCTGCGGCACGAAAGGTGGTAAATCATCCGCTCACGCTTACAGAAAAGATTTTATATGCGCATCTTTGGCGCGGAAATGTAGATACCGCCTTTGAAAGAGGGAAAGATTATGTAGCCTTTGCACCGGACAGGGTGGCGATGCAGGATGCTACGGCTCAAATGGCGCTGCTTCAATTTATGCAATCAGGAAGAACAAAAGTTTCCGTACCATCTACTGTCCATTGCGATCATTTGATTCAAGCTCAGGTTGGTGCTGAAGCAGATCTTTCAAGAGCTAAATCTCAAAATAAAGAAGTGTATGATTTCCTGGCTTCTGTTTCTAATAAATATGGAATTGGTTTTTGGAAACCGGGTGCAGGGATTATTCACCAGGTTGTTTTAGAAAATTATGCATTCCCCGGAGCAATGATGATAGGTACCGATTCGCACACGGTGAATGCCGGTGGATTAGGAATGGTAGCGATCGGTGTTGGCGGCGCTGATGCTTGCGATGTAATGGCAGGTTTACCATGGGAATTAAAATTCCCGAAACTGATCGGTGTAAAATTAACAGAAAAATTAAGTGGCTGGATATCAGCGAAAGATATCATTTTAAAAGTGGCCGGTATCCTTACGGTTAAAGGCGGTACAGGCGCTATCGTAGAATATTTTGGCGAAGGCGCTACTTCATTGTCGTGCACAGGTAAAGGTACCATTTGCAACATGGGCGCAGAGATCGGCGCTACTACTTCCATCTTTGGATATGATGAAAAAATGGCGACTTATTTAAGCGGAACAGGTCGCGCTGAAGTGTCATCGATGGCTGATAAAGTAATGCACGATCTCACGGGGGATAAAGAAGTTTATGACAATCCTGAAAAATATTTTGACCAGGTAATTGAAATCAATTTATCTGAACTGGAGCCGTATATTAACGGGCCATTCACGCCGGATTTAGCGTGGCCCATATCAAAATTCGCAGAAGCAGTGAAAGAAAATCATTGGCCTGAAGAACTGGAAGTTGGATTGATCGGAAGTTGTACCAACTCTTCCTATGAAGATATTACGAGGGCGGCATCTATCGCTAAACAAGCATCGGATAATGGAATCAAAGCGAAAGCAGAGTTTACGATCACACCCGGATCGGAGCAGGTAAGATATACGGTGGAAAGAGATGGCTACTTAACGATGTTTGAAGACATGGGCGGCGTGGTTTTAGCGAACGCGTGCGGTCCTTGCATCGGACAATGGGCGCGTCATACCAATGATCCCGCAAAGAAAAATTCTATACTGACATCGTACAACCGCAATTTCGCAAAGCGTAATGACGGTAATGCTAACACGCACGCGTTCGTGGCTTCGCCTGAAATAACTACTGCGTTAGCAATCGCGGGCTCGCTTACTTTTAATCCCATCACCGATTATCTGACTAATGAAAAAGGCGAAAAAATAAAGTTGAAAGAACCTGAAGGAATTGAAATGCCGCTAAAAGGTTTTGATGTGGAAGATGCCGGATTTCAGGCACCCGCAGAAGATGGAAGCGATATTGAGGTAGTTGTTTCACCCACATCAGACAGGCTACAAATATTAGAACCATTTGCAGCATGGAATGGGTCTGATTTGCTCGGCCTGAAATTATTAATCAAAGCAAAAGGTAAATGCACGACCGATCATATTTCTATGGCAGGCCCATGGTTAAAATACCGGGGACACCTCGACAATATCAGTAACAATCTTTTGATAGGAGCGGTTAATATTTTCAATGAACAAACAAACTTGGTAAAAAATCAATTAACTGAAGCTTATGGTGCGCTTCCGGAAACACAAAGAGCTTATAAAGCAGCGGGCATTGGATCAGTAATTATAGCTGATGAAAATTACGGGGAAGGCTCATCACGTGAGCACGCCGCAATGGAACCCCGTCACCTGGGCGTAAAAGCAGTGATCGTAAAATCATTCGCCCGCATTCACGAAACCAATTTAAAGAAACAAGGTTTGCTGGGAGTAACTTTTGCTAATAAGGAAGATTACAATAAAGTGCAGGAAGATGATAGTATAGACATTATAGGATTAACCACTTTTGCGGAAGGCAAGCCACTGGAAGTTCGTTTGCATCATGCAGATGGAACCACCGATTCATTCCCGGTAAATCATACTTACAACGAGCAGCAGATAGAATGGTATAAAGCGGGTGGCGCGTTAAACATTATCAGGAGAGAATTTGAAAATAGTAAATAGGAATAGCTAGTTTTTGTTGGTTTACTGCATCTTTGATTTTAATAACCCTGCGAATTAACAGGTAAGTTTTTTCAGAATGTCCGAAGCCTTGAAGTGGGTGCAAGCGTCCTTCATGAGCAACAATCCATACCAATCAGAAATTCATCAAATAAAAAAGGGCAACCGTCGGTTGCCCTTTGCATTGTGCCTGTATTGGTGTTCAAAAAAAATTTTTTTGTTGAAAGCTCATTCCCGCCGTTTTCTGGTGTTCGTGCGGACGGTTTTACCGATGGACAATCACCAACAATGACGCTCTTTAGTTTTTATAACCTTTCAATTTTAAGAAATGAAGATTGACAAAGGCAAAAACTTAACCGTAACATCATCTTCCTTTAACTGATTTTAATAGGTTGATTAAAAATTGATAATAAAATAGACTGTTGTTTACTATAGACTTAGGAACAATTAATGCCAATCAAAAATCCATTAAATAAAAAAAGGGCAACCGCTGGTTGCCCTTTGCATTGAAATATCGATTTTAGCCGATTAATTTCACATTAACGGCATTCATTCCTTTTTTGCCATTTTGCAAGTCAAATTCCACTTTGTCGTTTTCTTTAATTTCATCAATTAATCCGCTTGCATGCACAAATGTTTCTTTAGAAGAATCATCGTGTTTGATAAAACCGAATCCTTTTTCTGCATTGAAAAATTTAACGGTTCCTGTGTTTTTGTTGTCCATTTTGTTGTATTATTTATAAAAATTAGCCGCAAAGATATGCTTTAAATGTTGGAAATTACCGCGATGGCATTTTAATTCTTTAATAATTAACTTTTGAAATTTTGCCCTTCAACTCTAGTGTTCTATTATCTCACAATAATGTCATCTGGTTTAACGTAAGTGCTGATGTCGAATGCAAAAAACCGGTAATATATTGAAAGAAATTCAAACTTCGATTTTATAACTTAACTTTTTTAAAGCGTCCTTACCGTTGTAGCAGAAATTAATTTAGTGGATGTCGGAAAATCCTGGCCCATCGCGGTTACAGTTCCTGAAGCATCTGTAGTAGAGGTATTTGATTGAACCACCCCTGTTTTTGTATCTACTTTCTCTTCGCCCGAGATTTTACCGGTTGTTTTTGTATTGATTTGCGCTCCCATCTGCTCAATTGACTTTTGTGAAGCAATTGTTCCGGTAAATGAAACAGTGGCTACATTGGCAGTAATATCTTTAATAGTATAGGTAGTCGTTTTTTTGATGCTCGTATCGCCGGAAAAGTCGTCGCTCCAGGTATCGCCGACTTTTGCATTTTTCGGTAATGCAAGAAAAGCAAGTTCTGCGCCATATCCGGAAGCATCAAAATTAAGCTGCGAAGCAATAGCAGCTGCGGACGAAGTATCGGTTTTGGAAGCAATTACCCGCCCTGAATGATCAACTATTACATCCTTTGGCTGGTTGATATAATCTTTCAGTGTACTGCCGATATTGCCATTCATATCGTCTTTTTTATCTGAGTCAAAATTAATATTCTGTCCCATCATAGTCATATTCAATTTGATATTTGAAATGGTATTGGACAGATTGATGTTGTTATCTGTTTTATCTTTTACTTCAATATTATAAACGGTGGAGATATCTGCATTTGATTGCATTGATTGCCCCTGTATTTGGGTATTGCTGGTGGTGGTGAGTTTATTTTCCACGACGTACTTTTGGCCTTTGGCTAATTTTAGTGAGCCGTTGGATTGGGCCATAGTCATCACCGAAAAGCCAATAGCTGCCGAAAATAAAAGTGTTATTTTTTTCATTTATATATTTTTCAATTGCAAATATAGGGGTACGGTTTACATTCCTCCGGCTTATTTTATGGTGTGTTGTTTTACTGTTTTCCATCGATGCGTTGGTCAATATTCATTACCCTCTTTGTTCGCTTTAGATGTAGGTTTCTTGTATTTTTCTTTTTCTTTTTTTGTGCTGTCTTTTTTATCAGGATTGTAATTCATCGGCCCCATTGGGCTGTTTGATTCCTTTACCTGCGCTTTTTGTTCTTTCGGAACATCTTTACTAAAGTCCGATTCTACCGGCACATCCACCGGCGCACTATAGTCCGATGCGTCACCATTTCCCTGCACATCCGCAGAGTCTATTCCCTTTCCCTCCTGGCCGATTGCGTTAAAATTCTGATCGGCATAAATAGGGTTGTTGTTCAATTCAGATGGTATCGCAAATTGTGCTTTGGGATCAATGTTCAGGGATTTATCCGCATATACTTTCTGCATAAAAAAAGCCCACTCTGGCATGGCCATCGCGCTTCCTCCTGCCGTACCGTGTTTGGGTATATGCAGGAAAGGATCATCACATCCCACCCAAACACCGGCTAGCAACTGGGGAGTATATCCCATAAACCAACCATCGGTGTTATCATTTGTTGTACCCGTTTTAGCGCCCATGGCACTGGTGATTCCGTATTTCCAGCGCATTGATCCGCCGGTTCCATAATCTACTACGCCCTGCATCATCCTATACATAGTGTAGGCGTCCGATTCACTAATTACCTGCTTCACTTCCGGCTGAAATGACTCTAATACATTACCATTTCTGTCTTCAATTTTACTTAAATAAATCGGCTCGGTATTAAATCCCCTGTTTGGAAACATGGTGTAGGCCCTCATCATTTCTATTAATTGAATGTCAGCAGATCCTAACGCAATGGATGGAACTATCGGAATATCGCTTTTAATTCCACAGCGATGAGCAAACTCTGCTGTTTTGGCCGGCCCGATGCGGCTCATTAATTCAAAAGCTGCTACGTTGATTGATTTAGCAAGACAATAGGCCATTGTTCCACCCGGGCCGCTTATCGTTTTGTGCGCCAGTGTGATACTGGTATCGCCAAGATGGCTTTCGGGAGTAAGTCCCGCATCGGTCAACGCCAGTGTATAAAGAATCGGCTTAAATGTGGACCCCACCTGCCTGGCAGCTGTTACATGATCGAATTTAAACCACTTAAAATCTATACCGCCAACCCATGCCTTAATGTCGCCGGAAACCGGGTCCATTGCGCAAAATGCGGTTTGCATCATCTCTTTGGAATATTTGATTGAATCGAGTGGAGTCATCACAGTATCTTTCTCACGGTTTTTGTTCCAGGCAAATACCTTCATTTTTACAGGAATAGAAAAGGAGTTTTTAATTTCTTCCACTGTGGCCCCATCCGTTTTCATATTCTTCCAGCGTTCGCTTTCCTTCATGGCGCGGTTCAAAATATCGTCATGCCCTTTCCATACATTTTTGCTCAACTGTGATTTAAAAGTTTTTTGCATAGCCGTCATGTGTTTGATAACTGCTTCTTCGGCGTATAGCTGCATCTTGGGATCAATAGTGGTGTAAATTTTTAGGCCATCACGGGAGAGATCATAATTTTCTCCTGTTTTAGGATCCTTATGAGTACTGCACCAATCTAAAAGTGTTTTAGTGAGAACAGCCCTGAAATAGGGAGCGATGCCGGTACTTTCATCAACCTTTTTATAATTGACCCCTAATGGTTTTTTCTTGAACACAGCCGCCTGTGAGGCAGAAAGCACATCGTTGGTTACCATCCTGTCAAGGACAAGGTTTCTTCTGGCCAGCGCCGCGTCCGGATTTCTTGTGGGGTCATATTTGCCTGGCCCGCTAAGCATACCGACTAGCAAAGCCGATTCGTCAGGAGTAAGTTTCGATGGTTCTTTTTGAAAATACACCAACGACGCATTTCTTATTCCATAAAGATTTAACCATGATACGCGATTGAGATAGAGTGCGATAATTTCCTGCTTGGTGAAATTCCTTTCCAGTTTAAGCGCTACAATCCATTCTTTTAGTTTGTCAATACCTCTTTTTAAAAAAAAGACGCCACTTTGCTGGTGTAAAATACTTTTTGCAAGTTGTTGAGTAATAGTACTGGCCCCTCCCTGGTTTCCAAAACCTTTCAGGGCACGACCTAAAGCGATCGGGTCAATTCCAGAGTGATCATAAAAGCGGACATCCTCTGTTGAAATCAGGGCATCGATCACACTTTTTGAAATATTACTATAATCTACCTGTACCCGGTTTTCTTTATATATTTTACCCATCAGTGTTTCCCCGTCGTCTGCATAAATTTCCGTTGCAAGATTTGCTTGTGGATTTTCTAACTGTTGCAACGATGGTAGTTTGCCAAATACACCAAAGTTGGCGGCGGCGAATATTACGATGAATGATGCAAAGCCGATAGCTACTACCATCCATAAAATTTTTACACTCTTTTTTATTCCGCTCTCTTTACTTCCTTTCTTAACAGGTTTTTTTTGCATGTTGCTTTCTTTAAAAAACCGGAAATTTATTTAAATCCTTCTTATGAAAAAATTAAAATTTGCCGGGGTATTTTTTGTTTAACAGATCAATATAGCTCTTTAGATTTTTATTCTCTTTCAGCAATTGAAGATTGGCGTCTGAAATAATATAAAAAGCATATTTCTGCGCGGGCAACCAGGAAATTTCGCCTGGCGCATCTTGCTTTAATTTGTCTCGATATTTAATAGCTTCATCTGCGTCGATAAATTGAGAAAACACCAATAAAGTTTGTTCACTGTCTAAGGTGTCTTTTGTAATGGTAAGTTGGTTGGTAGTCATGCTTTGACTGTTATAGCGGTTAAAGGCATTTCGGGCTTCGCTGCTATATACCGGGTCTACTTTGTTAAGCACCATTACCACATTTTGTGCCTCCATAGGGTCAAAAATAAATTGCGCGTTTTTTACCGGAGGGGCTAGTTTTTTCCCGGGGATTATGATGGCGCTTCCCGGCTTTATCACCTCGCTCTTTATCGAAGGGTTCTGAATGGTGATGACAGATGGAGCTTTCACGTTATTTATGATTTTCGCATCATCATATACCACTATTTGCGAATCCTCCTTTTCACGGACTACCTGTAGGTTGGTAAGATAACGTTCAATACTGTCGCGCCTCCCTAATACATCTATCATCATCGCCGCCCTTTCTTTCATCGGGTTTTTCGGATAGTTGTTAACTATTTCGCGCAATACCTTGATGGCCGCACTGTCTTGACGTTTTTGAATATAATAGACTGATTGAATGTAAAGCAATTGAGGGTTCCAATAGCTTTTACCATAAACGCTGTCTGCATGGTTTTTTTCCTGGATGGCTTTATCAAAGTTGCCTTCTATAAAAAGATTATAAATGTCGTCATAACGCCTGGCCGCAGCCGTGTCTTTTTTAGTAGGGTTGAAACTATCAGGATGAAGAACGTATTGCGTGTAGATACTTTTTGGATATTTATTAAGCAATAGATTTTTGTAATAATCGGCCTCTTGAGTCTTGCCTATTTTGCGGTAGCAAAAAGAAAGATTTAAATATAATTCACCATTATAAAGGCTATCAGGAAAACGTTTTAATGATTTCTCATAGGTATCTATCGCTGCGTAATAGTCTTCTAATAATTCCTGGTAATTTTTTCCCAATGTAAATAACGAGCGCGCCACTCTAGAGTTTGAGGTATCCATTGCGGTTTTTGTCAGTGGCACATTTGCCAGCAAACCTTGCTCAGATATATCGTTTTGGATTGGGATTCCCATTTCATCCACCTTTCCATTTGCCTTTTGGTTCTTTGCACTGTCGGCTACTTCATCAGGGTTACCACCCGGTGCCCCCATGATGCCAGCTTGGCTGGAAACCGAAGATAGCCGCCAATTATCGACGTTTTTTCTATCGCCCCATTTATTTTTAAATTCATTATATCCTTTCCCCTTTAAATCGTTATTATAGAAATACCAGTTGCCTTTAGCACTGTTGCCAGAGAAAATATCTGATGATTGATTTTGACTATTCAATAAATCAGAAGCAGAATTTGTATTGCCATAGCTTGAGCTTTTATCGCCTCTTTCCTTATTTAATTTTTTTGAAAGACTCTTTATAAACACTGTTCTGTCATAAGTTGATAAAGCAGCAATTGCCTGCAGACTGTCTTCCCGTTCAATGATCTCAATGTTTCTTACTATTTCTTTCAGTGCCGTTAGCCTTATTTTAATTTCATCAATATTTTTTAAAGAAGTATCACTCGTCTGTAGGCTATCGTAAAAATTATACGACTGTCGGTAATTCTTTTGCTGATAATTTATTTCTGCCAACGTAAGGAACGCTTTGTCTTTTAGCGGTAGATTTGTCTTGTTATAAGTCGTGCTTTTTTGGTAAAAGGTTTTGGCCGACGTTGTGTCCGGTTTGATCATTGCAAGCTCAGCCGCCGAGTAATAAATAATATCCCGGTATGGCTGAAATTTATCTTTATGCGCCATGTGCGTAAGCGTTGAAATACTTTTATCAATTTCAGCCGGGTCTTTACTCTTCAGCATTTTAGCTTTATTCAGATTGGCATAGATGTCCATCAATGGATCCGTAGTTGCTTTGATGGCCCTGTTATAGTATTGAGACGCGGTGTCCTGTTTTTTTGTCAACTCGTACAGTTGCGCCAGCAGGTATTCCCTTCTTGCCCTGTCCTGTTCGTCCATAGCATTAGGCAAGCCCTTCACGATGTATGCAATAGCGCTGTCATACATTTCTTGTTTAAAGAACCAATAGCCTTGCACTTCTTCAAAAAAGGGATTAAGGCGATTAGGAAACAATGGGTCGTTTCTTAATGTATTGATTAAGCCCGCTGCCATTGCATATTCTCCGGAGTCCGTTAGTGTTCTTACCTGCCACACAAATGCATCGTTTCTGCTGGGTGGACGCGTAAACACTTCATCAATAATATTCCTGTCTTCCTTGCTCGAAATACTCACGTTGTTTTGGGCGCCGTCTTCGTTGGATCCCACCACATACTTGTCGTCCATGCTTTTCTTTTTCCCAGGGTACAGATTAAAATTGATAAACTGGAACGTCATAATAGCAGAATCAAACTCTTTTTTGAAATAATATGCTTCGCCTATCAGCAGGTAAAGATTATCTACCCAATTAGTACGAAGGTCGTGTAACAGTATTCCTGCCGTTGCTTTGTAAATCACTGAGTCCAATTCCCTTTTTTGAGAGGCGGTATTGTCTAACGAATAACTATAATAGGAGAGAAGCTTTGAGTAATCGTCTCTTTGGGATATGCGCGCTCGTTCTATTACAGCATCGATCTTTCTATTCGCGTTATAAAAATAATTGTAATGAGAGGTGGTATTTTGCACAAACTTTCTTGGAACAGTGAATTTTTTCTCGCCGGTTTTCTCAGATTTTAATGTTTTGTCTTTGAACTTATCGGGTTTGTCTTTTCGTAAGTCAAAAGTAATATTGCCCAACTGTGCATGAACATTCGGAATGAAGAAAATGAAAATAAATAAAACCGATACGAATCTGATCCGGTTATTCATGAATGGGGTCAATTTTATAGAATAAGATTATGCAAAAAACTATCGTAAAATAGTTTAACTTTCTTTCGGCAAAAATATTTTAAAAATACGGTTATTTAGGCTAATAAGTCTACAATTGGGAAACCTGTATTATTTTTAACAACCTGAGGATGAATAACGCTGAAATAGAATATGAGATTGCATTTTTAAAAATAAGAAATTAAGGAATGAAAAATAGGAAATAAAAAACCGGGGTAATTGTTCGTTTACTGTTAAACGGTATAGATTTAATAAAAAGGTGAAAAAGAGCCTATGAAATCAAAAAAAGAAACCAATAGAGAATTATTAGAATATGCAGGAATGGGTATGCAATTCCTGCTCAGTATTGCTTTGGGGATATTTATTGGTATGAAAGCAGACAAATGGATGGATTTTTCTTTTCCTTTGCTTGTTTGGATCTTGCCATTGCTTATCATTGCAGGGCTTATTTTTAAAATTATAAAAGACACTTCAAAGAAATGACTGAGAATCTGCCAAAAAAAACATTTCCACTCATCGCAGTTTGTATTATTGCCCTGGTACTGATTATAATTTTTAAAAATAAATTGATTTATTATGGCTTACAAATTGGATTTTTGGTCATTGCAAACGTCATCCTTTTTCTGCTGAGCTATTTTAGTTTTTTTATTCAACTGAAGGGCGTAAGCTCAAAAAGTGGCCACGCATTTGTACGTGGATTGTATTCTTCCCTTCTGTTGAAAATGTTCGTTATTATCGGCGCGCTTTTTATTTATATTTACGGGTTCGGAGGCAGCGTAAATATGTCCGCTATATTTATAGCGATGATACTGTATCTTGTCTATACTTCTATAGAAGTAAAACAATTAATGCAAATAGCCCGCAAGAAGACTGATGCCTAAAAAAGAATCTCCTTTACGTCAACTGAACGACTATTTGCCCGATGGTGCTTATGAAGATGTGTACCATTACCTGGTGGAATATAAAGTGCATTTGACGGTCACCCGCGAAAGGCTGACCAAATTGGGAGATTATCGCAATAAATATTTGGACAAAAATCATCGTATAAGCGTAAATGGCAACCTGAATAAATTTTCTTTTCTGATCACTTTGCTCCATGAGTTGGGACACCTGGTGGCTTACGAAAAATATGGCAACCGCATACAGGCTCACGGCCAGCAATGGAAAAGCGAATACGGAAACATACTGGCCCGCTTTATTTCAAAAAAAAATTTCCCTGCCGATATAGAAAATGAATTGCTGAAAACATTAAGGAACCCTGGTGCCAGTTCTTGTGCTGAAGCGCCTTTGCTTAGAATTTTAAAAAGATATGACCCGCACCAGCCCGGCGTTTTTCTTTTAGAAGAATTACCGCATGAAAGTTTATTCAGATTCAAGAACGGCCATATTTATAAAAAAGGTGATAAACAAAGGACCCGTTTCTTATGTAAGGATATGATGAATAACAGGTTGTTTTTATTTAGTCCTGTGACAGAAGTGGCATGGGTGCAGCGTGAAGAAGGAAAGTATTTTACAGTAAACAAATAAATAACTGAATTTCCTATTTAACTGTATGCGGCTTATATGGTCGAATTCCTTAGTTGAACCGCTATTGATTGTAAGTTTAAAGTTAATAACATGTATAGATTAAAACAGATACTTTTTGCAGTATCCTTTTTATTTGCCTTTATGTTAGAGGTCAATGCCCAAAACATGGATTCTGTTAAAAAGGATATAGATACAATAGCAGCAAAACTTCATTTAAGCGATAGCCTGACATTTTCAACTGATCTTTTTTTGCACCTGGATAAAAACGTTTACGCTACCAGTGAAAATATTTGGTTTGCTGCTTATCTGCTGAATAATCAGGAAAATGATGAACCCTATATGATGCACGTTGTACTCATTGACGACATGACGCAAAAGGTTGTGTCATCAGGGAACTATGTTCTGGAAAACGGCATAGGTAGTGGAAGCTTTCTAATTCCCGGATCGCTCCAGACAGGGGAATATAGCTTGATTGCATATACTAACCGCTATCCATTGGGACGAGACAGTCGTTTCTTTCATGAGTCTATCCGCATTTTTGGAGCTGATGACCTCCCGTTTAATTTGACATTTTCAGCTTTGACGAGTGGAGATTCATTGTTAATCGCTGGTAAGATTCTTGGAAAAAATAAAGATCTGACCACTACTACTACTATGTCTTATTGTGTTTATGCCGATGGAAAACTCGCAAAAAAATCAATGCAGCTCACCAATGCTTTAGGAGAACTAAACATCGCTATCTCAATCCCTACTAATTTAAATTCGGTAGAGATTTTGGGAGAAGTGAAGAACGATAAAGATCGTATGAGCTTCAGAGTTCCAGTTAAACGCGCGAATCGCTTATCGCAAATACTTTTTTTTCCGGAAGATGGAAAATTAATTAATGCCCGGCCTTCGAATATTTATTTTGAACTGAAGGGTAATTCTGGCAAAGCCATTTCGACGAATCTTTCACTATTTGAGGATAGCGAACCAATTACATCGTTTTCATCAGATATTTACGGCAGAGGCAAATTCGGCCTTACGCCAAAGTCCGGCAAAGTCTACATTGTGAAAGTGGACAATGACAGCATTTCTCCCCGCCAGCAATTTCCTCCTATATTGACAAATCCGTCATGGAGTCTCCACGCGCAAAGTATCGTCATGGATAGCTTACAACTGCAGATTGAAGCACCAGTCCCCGGAAGCGAGTCCCTGATTATGATTTATAATAACCGTGAGATTTTCTATGGTGCCTACCTCAGGATGCCCAATTCATTTGGAAGTTTAAGCATACCGGTAACTGAATGGCCAAAGGGCCTGACAATGATCAGCTTGTTCGATAACGAACAGGTGCTACAAAGTCAGAAAGTTGTCCTGCTAAAAAAAAGCAATTCAATTGTAGCCACGATCCAGGCCGACTCAGCCAATTATCATCCGTTTTCAAAAGTGACGATGCATATAAAGCTGGTGAATGCAGATGGGACACCTGTACGTGGAATTTTTTCATTTGCCGCGGTACTCGCAAAAGCGCTGAATAAAAGTTCTTTAGATATTGAGCGCTTCAATACGTATGATCGTTTTTTACCTCAATTATCTGCGGTGCCTCCCCTAACTTATCTAACGCAGAATAAAAACATAGAGAATTCACTTTCGGTCTTTCTCTCTATGCCTCAAAAGGCCAACTATCTATCCTCAAAAGCGGTGGCTTCTAATCCGATGTATGACGGATATGTGCTTTATAATGAGAAGACATTAAAGAAGCCCGTCAATCTTTTGCTTTTGGGTGAGAATACGCTGTTTTTTTCTACCAATGCACGTGGAGATTTCGTTATGCCATATGCGGCTTTGAGAGGGAAGGCCGGAAGTCACCTACTTCTCTCAATTGCCAAAAAACCTGTCGGTTATAAAATCGTTATGAATTCTCCATTAAAACAGACCGACGATTCTTTGGCAAAGGAATATTTTATGTTGGATAACTTTAATAGGGATGAACTTTCTGCCGAGGAAAAGCAGATGGTCATTGCTAATAAAAGCATTACTCTAAAGGAGGTTGTAATTTCAGCGCAGCAAAATAAACCAAAAGGATTTTATGGAAGGATAAATAGCGGTGGCTCATGCAACGATTACGTCTGCCGATTCGGTTTTTTGAATTGTGGATCTCACCCTCGTGGTGACGTTGGCACCCAGGAAGCAGTAGATGGAAGAAGGTATCTTAGAGAAGGTCCGCTTGGCACAGAGCAAGTTGTGTACCATTGCGAGTTTAAAGGTATAGCTCCTTATATTCAATCTATTAAGGCAACCGCCTATCCTGAAAATCCTTATCCTTTAGACTCTGCTGAAAGCAATTTTCCGCAGTCGTTAGATCGTACGACATTGTATTGGCAGAGTTTGATAGGCACTGATGATAAAGGAGAGGCCACGCTAAGCTTTTATACAAGTCAGCTTATCGGTAAATTCACCGGGCTGATACAAGGAATTAGCAGCACTGGAGTTTTTAACACTGAGATTAATTTCAATGTTATTGAATGAAATGTATTCATCTACGAATCTTCAATTCACGGGAGTACTTTGACAGAATTTTTTTTAAATAAACCTGGATACTTCTTATAGTGGAACAACAATTATTCTGGATTCTTGTTCTACAAATATTAAATCTTGAAAAGAATTAATTAATTTCCATTTTAAATAAAATTATGGGCAAAGAAAGAGTTGAAGCATTCAGCGATGGCGTTTTTGCCATTCTCATTACCATTATGGTTCTGGAATTACGTCCGCCGGAGGGCAACTCTTTTGAGGCATTAAAGCCACTGATACCAAAATTTATCAGTTATGTGTTGAGCTTTGTTTATATCGGTATTTATTGGAATAATCACCATCACTTATTTCACGCCGCGAATCATGTAAACGGAAAGATTTTATGGTACAACACGTTGCTGTTATTTTGTATTTCATTAATTTCTTTTGCCACTGCCTGGATGGGCGAAAATCATTTTAGTGCCGCGCCAGTGGCATTGTATGGTATGGTTTTGTTGTTGTGCGCTATTGCCTATTGGTTGTTGGTTAAAACATTGGTGTGCCATCACGGTAAAGAATCCTTATTAGCAACGTCTATTGGAAATGATTTCAAAGGGAAAATATCCATTGTTATTTATATTCTTGGGAGTTTAATTTCATTTTATAATTCATGGATCAGTATGGGATTGTATTTCGCGGTTGCCCTTATTTGGTTTATTCCTGACACCAGGATTGAAAAAAGAATAAAGGAATAATAATAGAGATAAGCAGAAGCGGCTATTTTCAGAAATTATTTGGGCCATCAATTCTTATTTATAAAAGATTTCTTCCGAAAAATTCATCAAAAAAATATTAGATTGTGTTGGATTTTTCTTCAAAAAATAGCGGCTAAGATTGAAGCATGGATCAGCACAGCACTAATAACAATAGCAAAAAAGGAAATGATAATCTGACGCCATCGTCAGGTGTAGCAAGGCAACTTAGCGACTTTACTATGCCGCGCTCAGTGCTGAAACTGATTCCGCATTCGATAGTAATCGGAATCTTTGGTGCATTCATAGCGCTTATTCTTCTTGATCTGATTGCGCTCATCACTAATTTTTTATATTACCAGCGTTTGGATCTTACGCTTACATCTCCGCGAAATAATACACTTGGCTGGTGGGCGGTTTTAATTCCCATGGTCGGTGGTTTGATTGTAGGTTTTATGGCACGTTATGGATCGGAAAGGATTCGCGGCCATGGAATTCCTGAAGCGATGGAAACTATTCTTGTGGGCGGAAGTAAAGTAGAACCAAAGCTTACCATTCTTAAACCTATTGCCAGTGCAATCAGTATTGGTACAGGAGGTCCGTTTGGTGCTGAAGGCCCTATCATCTTAACAGGAGGTGCTGTAGGTTCGGTATTAGCACAATTTCTTAATCTCACTGCTATTGAAAGGAGAAGTCTGCTTGTGGCGGGCGCTGTAGCGGGTATGAGTGCTGTATTCGGCACTCCGATCGCTGCAGTGATTCTTGGGGTGGAACTGCTTTTGTTTGAATGGAAACCGCGTTCATTTATTCCTGCGGCTATTGCAAGCATCGTGGCAGATGCCATGCGTCATTGGTTTGTAAACGAAGGCTGGATGCGGGGAGAACCATTATTTCCTGTTACCAAAATGGTATCGCTTGGAAGTACCGGTTTGATGGATGCAGTAATATTGGGTGTGGTTTGCGGTGGGATGGCATGGGTATTAACCAAGGCAGTTTATGGCGCCGAAGATGCCTTTCGCAAGTTGCCCATTCACTGGATGTGGTGGCCCGTAATTGGTGGAATGTTGGTAGGTATTGGAGGTGTAATAGAACCGCACGCTTTGGGAGTGGGTTACGATACGATCGCTGATGAACTTGCGGGAAACCTTGCTGTCACTGCATTGGTAAGTATTTTTGTGGTTAAATTAATTATCTGGGCGATAGCATTAGGCTCCGGAACGAGCGGAGGAATACTTGCTCCCATATTAATAATGGGCGCTGCCCTGGGTGGATTATTGGGAATGGTTTTTCCTGGAAAAATACCGACAGAGTGGGCTTTGCTCGGAATGGCCGGAGCGTTGTCAGGAGTCATGAGATCTCCATTTACCTCCATTATTTTTCCCATTGAACTCACGCACACCACCGATTTATTTCTTCCGCTATTAATAACAGTTACGCTGGCGCACCTGATAAGTGTACTTACATTAAAGCGCTCCATTCTCACTGAAAAGGTAGCCCGGCGCGGATTTCATGTGTTACGCGAGTATGCAGTAGAGCCATTAAAAGTGCTGTTTGCGGAAGATGTTATGTCAACAAACGTGCTTACAATAAATACCGGCACCTACCTCACAGATGTGAAAGCTATGATACAGGCACAGCCTCACTTACGCCGACAACGCCTGATACCCGTAGTTACTTACGACGGAATTATTTTGGGAGTGATTTCCTGGCAGGATATATTGGAAAAATCTTTACTGGGCGATCTGTCCGGCACTGTTGATGACTTTATGATCAAAAATGTGATCACTACATTTCCCGAAGAATCTCTTCGTGCGATTGCAGACAGGATGGCAGCAAATCATGTAGGGGTGCTTCCGGTAATAGACAGGAATGAAAAAGGAAAACTTCGCGGTTTAATCACCCAGTTTGAACTGCTCACTGCCCGCGATCGTATTTTGCAGGAAGAGCGCAAAAGAGAGCGGGTCTTGAAAATGTGGCCTGTTTATAGCTTTGGGAATCTTAATAAGCTTTCGGGATTTTTTTCATCCTCACACGATAAACAATCGACGGACAACAAAAAAGATAAAGAGTAAAAGTTTTGATTTTCAGATAAACTTTAATGAAAAATGAACGGGAAAAATTAGATGTAACGCTTATTCATACACGCAGTAAAGAAATAAGTAACAAAGTTTCCTATTTTATCAGTGTGTCTAGTGAAGCAGTTGCGCAATTTTAAAAGAAATCTTTAAAGCAAATTAGATAAACACAAATCTTACCTATTTATTCTTTTACTGTTCCCGTCCGCGAATTCATTTATAATAGGGCATGTGACTGTCGATAAAATTTTTATGTGATTCGTTCCAGTAGTCTAAAAGATAATTCCGGGTGTCATTAATATTTTTATTAACCGTGTTAAATGCAGTGGCAGCTTTATTCACATCATCTACTGATTTATTAAATTCAGCTACATCTTCTTTGGTGCGCTCACTTTTTGATTTGCTATCAAACGATTTTTTAATCTTATCAAAATTTTCAGTTTTCAAAAAATAATCGGTTTGTTTTGGTAAGTCCTCTTCGGCCATTTTTTTATAAAACTCCAAAACTTTTTTGCAGGTATTTGCGAGGGAAGCATCTCCGGCATAGGGTTTCATGGTACTCAGTTGATATTTCCTTGTTTACCGTGGATGGCTTACTAAAAATCAATTCCCTGCCATTTTTTCTTTTTCATCTCATATTTTTCATAATCGAATTTGTATAATTTACCGGGGCGGTGAGGTACGTTTTGTTCTTCTTCACCCATATCTATCAAAAAGTCCATCGAGAAAAATTTCTTCCTGAAGTTTCTCCTGTCCAATTTTTTATCCAGGATCGCTTCGTAGAGGTTTTGTAATTCGCGAAGCGAAAATTTATTTGGAAGTAAGCTAAAGCCCAATGGATGCTCCTGCACTCTTTTTTGCAGCCATAAATAACAATGGTCAAAGATTTTTTTACGATCGAATAGCAGTTCTTTTAAACTGTCGATCTCATGCCAGTGCAGCTCATTGTCCAACGATTTCAACTTGTGGTGCTGCACGTTTATCAGTGAACAATATGCAACCGTAACAACCCTTCCCGCCGGATGGCGGCCAACTTCACCAAAAGTGTGTACTTGTTCCAGGTAAAGATCGTTTAACCCTGTGCGTTGTTTTAATATCCGGTAGGCACTTGCGTCCAGGTCTTCTTCAGGTTTTACGAGGTCGCCAAGCAATGAAAATGTATCGTGGTATTTCTTCAGATCGGAGCGTATCAGCAATACCTTGAGTTTGTTTTCATCAAAACCAAAAATCACACAATCGACTGAAAGTGCAATGCGCTTTGTACTTTCTACTTCAGATTGCAAGCCCTTTAAAGTTTTGGCGCTGCCGGAGGTGTTATTTTTTGCAGTTGTCATAAAAAGTTAATCTCTTCTAAATTTTCACAATTAATTGTTTTTTATAAATTTTATATTTTGAATTTAACTGTTGATGTAAGCCCGGTTAGTAAATCCTCAAACGGTAACTGGGAAAAGCCATGAAAAGAGGAAGTGAAAACGAATAGAAAAGTAAAAGTTTTTTCATGCGAGTTAATATTAGATGTGTAAATTAAACACATTATCGTAAAAAACATTTTTTTTTATTTCTGACTTCACCGAAAGTAGTGGGTTGACTGTGAATTTGGAACCACCCAAAAGCTGATTACTTTAAAACAGGAATCTTCTTAAATAGTCCGTCTCCTATTGGACACGTGTCAAAGATGGATAGAAAGAGGATTAAATAATTGAAAATCATTGTTGTCCGACTAATATATTATAGTAACTGCTAAAACGCTTACTGGGCTTGTTTCCTCTCTCCTTCGGAGAGAGGGTAGGTGTGAGGCCAAAACCAAGGCCTGTAAAGCGTTGCATTAACTTAGTTGGACAATAATAATTGAAAATGAAAGTGGTGTGATGTGGATTTTTAAAAAGATCGATTCAAAATATTGACGACGGGGGAGATTTGTTATGAACACAAAACAAAAACTGCCCAAATTTCTTCGTTTACTGCCCAAATTTAATCGTACGATCAAAAGCGAAAAGAGTGGAGTTTAATTTGGGCAATCAGGATATCAGAGATCCTTCCTTTTGAATTTCTTTAATGAAATCATCAAAGGAAAAATAATCCAAATGATTAAGCTTAAAAATGAAAGGATGATGCCAGTGCTATTTCCGAAAAATTCACGAAAGACAGCGCCCGTGTAGCCCATTAATGCGGAAATATCCATTTGTAAAAGTATCTGAATGCGGCTAAGATCAATCGGGTTCAAAAAACTAAAAACTATCATTACCTTTTCCAGCGGATAATCTTCGAATTGGAACAAAAAGAATAAGACCAACGCATCAAAGATCAATGAAAAATAAAGCCAGAGTAAAATTGACAATCCAATTCCTTTTGCTTTATCGCGTGTAAGGCCAGCAGCCAGCATAGCAATGCTTACAAAAACAACGGTTAAGAAAAGTCCCATGGCTATCATCATAAACCCCGTAGCATCGGCATTATACAATAAAATGGGAATACCGGCCCCAATGAAAAAGGCCAGGCAAAGCGAGAGAGATAAACCACTGAAGAGGCTTAACCAAATTGTCCTTCTTTTTAAAGGCTGGCTCACGAGTAATTCTATAAATTCTGAGCTATTATAAATATAAATGGTTGAAAAAATAATGCAGATCAATGGAACGATGATCAGAATTATATTTAAAAGACTCAGCAATCCTTTTGCAGCATTGTTTTCAAGATTGAAAACACTCAGTGATATTACCAGCAATAACCCAGTATAGACCAGTACAATTTTATTTTGCACAATATCAACGATCACATATTTTAATAATTTTTTCATGATTGGGTTTCTTGTGTGACCATTATTCTTGCTATTGCCTTTGATAATTTTACTTCGCCGGTTTCTTCCCTTAATGCAGAAAGTTTTTTATGAAATAATAATTTTCCATCCTGCATATAAAATACTTCTGTAATCAGATCATCAAGTTCACTTAGAATATGAGAAGTAATGAGCACCAGTTTCCCTTTCTCTTTTTCCTTGATAATCTTTTGTTTCAGTTTTTCTGATGAAAGCGGATCGAGGCCGGCAGTAGGTTCGTCCAAAATTAAAACGTCTGGGCGAAACATGAAAGCTAACGCTGCACTCACTTTTTGTGTAGTACCTCCGCTAAGTGTCCGCATTTTCTTCTGCAAGATATCTTTCAACCCGAAACTTTTTACGAGCTCCTCGTCAGGATCGTTGTCCATACCTTTCCTTATGTCTTTCATCATGTCTATAACGTGAGCAATAGTCATATTTTCAGGATAGCGCCCAATCTGAGGCATATAACCAACCTGGCTGCGGTACATCCATTTGTTGGTAATGAGTTCGTTATTAAAATGTATAGAGCCGCTATCGGGTACTACCATTCCCAACAATGATTTTATCAAAGTTGTTTTTCCACAGCCATTTGGGCCGAGTAAAGCAATGCATTCTCCTTTTGAAAATGTTACGGATACATCATCCAGCGCTTTTAGTTTTCCGAATTTCTTGGTTATATTTTTAGCGACTATCATAATTTCAAGGGCCTCATTAAAGGTGTTTCGTCTTTCAGGTTTTCCGGAGTGATACCCGGTAATATTTTTTCACTTTTATCTAATAAAGAAACGATAAGGCTTCTAAAAAGCATCAGGGCAGCAGGATTAGTGTCGATGATCATTGAATACATGTTGACCGGATGATAAGGAACATCACCGATATTATCCCTGTTCAAATCGTATCCTTCGTACTTATCCCAATAATTCCCGTTAAAAGTATTTTGAACGAGCGAACCATTGGTCCCGATGTCAAAAGTATTTCCTAAAAAGTTATTTTGCGTAATTACATTATTAAGGCTGCTTGCCGAAATTTTGATAGCCCATCCATTATTTGAAAATGTATTTTTAAAAATATTATTCCTGTTGCAGCCTTCCATTTGTATGGCTACTGTGTTGTGCGAGAAATGATTTCCCGAAATATCAGCGTCTGTTATTTCCTTTAAAAGGATTCCATAGGCAGCGCCGCCCCAATTGTCCAGAAAAAAATTATTGTACATCTGTACATGATGGGTAAACATGACAGCCACTCCCGATGCATTATTTTCAAAGATATTACTGATATAAGTATCATGATGCGAAAACATAAAGTGGATACCATAACGTATGTTGTTGTGGCTTCTGTTTCGCCAAACAAGCGAATTGGTGACGAATTCAAAATACAGTCCATCACGGTGTCCGGAAATATCGTTACCAATGATAAGCATACTATCAGAACGCCAGCAGTGTATGCCATTGCCGCTTTGAACCTCCTCGGTAGCGTAAGACTTTATTTGATTGTTTTTTATTGTGCAATTTCTGGTGTGTTGACTATAAATTCCAAAGTTAGTGTTGTCCAGTTTATTATTAATTATACGCACATGATAACTGTCTTCTATAAGCACACCGGCAAGGTCTCGCATGTCGGCCCTTCCGCCGTTTATTATTTTAAAACCATCGAGCACAGCGCCATCGGCATGAATGGTAAAAATACCACTCTTTTTTTCCCCGTCTATTACGGGATATTCTAACCCTTTTACATAAACCTTTTTATTGATGGTAATGTCATGTTCTTTATAATGTCCGGGATCTACTAATACGGTATCGCCGGCGACTGCAGCGTCTATTCCTTTTTGCACAGAGGTGTAGGGTTTGTTTTTGCCCACATGTATGGTGCGTGCTTCCGTTTTACAATAGGCGGAAAGCAAAAAGATAAACGCCAAAAAATTTATACTGAGCTTCATTATTCCGTATCATATAATTCCTGCAATGTTATTTCATTTCCCTGCACTTTTTGCCGAGTTATGTTCAATTTTTCTTTGCTGTCAAAGGCAGCAGTGTTGCCTCCCATAGGTGAATGTAGCTCGTCGCTTTTTAGCAAAAAAACATGATCGGCATCAATGAAATTATGAGGGTCAAAAAAGTTTACAAAATAGACGTGCTTAATAATATTACTGTCAATATTTTTTTTCCTGAAAGTAGCAAGGCAGTGTGTGTCATCAAACTTATACACCTTTCCCTTATTGGTAATTATTTCTGCCCCAAAATTTCTGTCGGCAATGGACATTTTACAAAAATCACAGGCGTCTGTTCCAAGCTTTATAGGTTGGGGGCCACTGTTGCAGGATAGGATACCAAACAGTAAAGCAACAAATATGGACAAAATTGATTTTTTCATTTTTGTTATTATTTAATTCTTTTTGTTTTCCTTTTTCTGTACCACGGAATTAGCAACGCCACTAACAATAATAATCCAACCAAAATAAATAAGATACCGCCCACATCAGGAATAGAATACGCGCCAAAGTTCAATAGCTGTTTATATCCTATCAACGGCGGCTGGTATGCCATTCCCGGTACTTGTATGGGCGCTTCCGGATTGAGGTCATGACCATAAGCATACTCCCATCTCCAAAAATCAACCATGGCAATGATCCCAAAAATTACAAAAAGGGTGAAAAGCACCGCAAGCCCTTTCTGCTTTTTTAAAAAGAAAACGAGGAAAGAGAGCAGTGCAAAAAATCCGATGATATAAGGTAATATAGTGAATTCAATAAAATCTTTGGTATGCAACGTCTTCATGCCGATGTAGTGATTAAGGCCATTGATAATATCTACACTGCCGGCAATTTTATTTGGATACATTTTTAATACGAGGCCTTCGGGGTATTGTGGAGCAGACAATTCTATTTGCCAGAGCGGAACGAATAACACGACCACTAACAAAATCCCGCTTGAGAAAATAAGTGTTCTTTGCAGGGTTGAAAGATTATTATTTTTCATTTTCTATCTTTTTTAAAGCGGAACTTTCTGTGGGCTTCATTAATAAACAAAGGCATTTCCTTAGTGCCTGTCTTAGTGCTTATTTTGAAGCAGGAAGCAGCACGTCGTCTATCACATAGATCATTCCATTCGAGGCGGAAATTGATTTTACAATATGTGCCTTTCCATTCAGTGCTACAATACCATTGTTGACACTCACTTTAAGGTCATCACCGTTTACCATGTTAAGTGTTTGCCCGTCCTTGAAGTAATCCGGTTGCAATGCGGAAACAAAAACATGGTACTGTAGGATATTAACCAACTTATCTTTATTAGCTTCTTTCATAAGGTCATCAACGGTGCCGGCCGGTAATTTATTAAAAGCTTCGTTGGTAGGTGCAAATACAGTAAAAGGCCCTGCATTGGAAAGTGAAGTAACCAGGTCGGCTTGTTTTAATGCTGCTACCAGTGTAGTATGATCTGGAGATGATATGGCTACTTTCACTACATCTTTTTGAGAAATGTCGTCTTTTACACTTTCCTGTCCACCAGCGGTAGCAGTGGCATCTGGTGTGTTCGTTGTTTCTTTAGTGGTTTCGTTTCCATTGTTGCAGCTCAGTATTACTGTTGATATCAGCAATAAAGCTATTGAGAATATCTTTTTCATATCTGTATGTTTGTTTGGTTTTAATTTATTTTAAACCGGCAGGCTTTCTCGAAAGCCTGCCGGTGAGTTTTTTAGCTATTCCGTTTTAATACTGTCTGTTAAAGCAGCCTGGTCAGAAGCATCAGAATTATTTCCTAAGCTAAATGAGATAGGCACATTGGATCCTTTGGGCGAGACCCTTATGTATCCCTGCATTTCCTGGTGAAGGGCACTGCAGAAGTCAGTACAGTAAAAAGGAACTATTTGAACCATGTCGGGAACCCATTTAAGCGTTTGGGTTTCGCCGGGCATTACCAGCAATTCAGAAGTAGGGGCATTTCTTATCGCGAAACCGTGAGGTACATCCCAATCCTGCTCGAGATTTGTGAGATGAAAGTAAACTTCGTCGCCAACTTTTATTCCTTCAATATTATCCGGTGAAAAATGTGAGCGAATCATAGTCATATATACATCCACCCTGTTTCCTGTACGTACCACCTTGGATTTCTTTTCGCCCAGAGCCACATAAGGATGTTGATTTTTTTGAATGTCGAATATTTTTTGAGAATTTTTACTGATCATGCTTGCAGGGATTGCCTGTGCATAATGCGGTTCGCCAATGCTTGGGTAATCAGATAATAATTTCATTTTATCTCCACTAATATCAAATAACTGCGCTGCCTGGCATAATTCTGGCCCTGTAGGCAAATACCGGTCTTTGGTTATTTTATTATAGGCAATTAGGTACTTCCCAAAGGGTTTTCTTGAATCTCCGCCAGGAATCATCAGGTGTCCTGGTGAATAATAAGTAGCATGCCTGTCGAGTACTTTCAGATCGTTAAGGCGCCATTTTACAATTTCAGAAGAAATAAACATGGTAGTATATGCATTTCCTCTTCCATCGAATTCAGTATGCAAAGGGCCTAAGCCTGGTTTTTTAACTTCTCCATGAAGAACAGCGTCATATTTTAAAACCGGAAGCCCGGCGTAATCTCCGTCAAAATTTTTATCTGCAATGGCTTTTTGCATTTTTTCGAATGAAAAAACCGGAATTAATGCAGCCAGTTTTCCGCTACCTACAATATATTCTCCGGTAGGGTCAACGTCGCATCCGTGCGGAGATTTAGGACAAGGAATCAGGTAAACGATATCCGGAAAATTCTTGGCATCTAATACAAGTGTTTTAGTTTCTATAGTGGACGTTCCAGTATGTGTGCTGTCGTTATATAAATTGTGCGCATACTTTACATTTTGTACCTGGCCTTTTCCTTGCTTTACGTATTCCTCTGCTTTTTTCCAGTTTACAGCCATGATGAAATCTTTATCGCGCTGCGAAGCGTTTACTTCTAACAAAGTATGTGCCTGCTCTGAATTATAGCAGCTAAAGAAAAACCATCCGTTGCTTGGGCCTTTGCCCGCATGACTCAGATCAAAATCAACACCAGGCAACAGCAATTGAAATGCAATTTTCATATGACCGCTGTTGGGATCAACACTTAAAAAGCTAACTGTGCCTTTAAAATTCTTCTTATAGGTATTAATAGGTACATCCTGAGGTTGATTATCCATAGGAACGCTAAAGCGGGTACCTGCTACCACATACTCCGTATTTTCAGTAATGAATGGAGATGAATGGTTTCCGGAACTATTGGGAATTTCAATAATCTCCGCTGTACGGAAAGTCTTGAGATCGATACGGGCAATGCGTGGGGTATTGTTTCCATTGGCAAACAGCCAACGGCCATCAACCTCACCATTTGTTTGTGAAAGTTCAAGATGATGCTGGTCGTCCCAAGGCACGTCTCCTCTTGAAGTATTTAGCATTGGTTTTGTTTCTTCCGTATAGCCCCATCCGCTCTCAGGATCTCTGGAGAAAACCGGAATTACACGAAAAAGTCTTCCGGAAGGAATGCCGTAAACGCTTACCTGGCCGCTGAAACCGCCGGAAACGAAATTGTAGAACTCATCATATTTTCCCGGTGGAACATAAACTCTTGACGCAGCGTCGCCTTCAGTAGCGCTCGCTGCATTTTTTGGTTTGCACCCGGTAATGCTTAACAACAGTATTGCGCCCATAAGTGAAAGCGCCGGGAAAATGAATTTTTTCATAAAATGGTTTTGTTGGTGAATTAATAGTTGTTTTGTTTTGGGCAAAGAAATTCCAGTCTAAGAAAGGTTGATTTTTTTTAGTTATTTAAATCTGAAAGAAAAAGGGTGAAAAAAACGGGTATAAAATTCCTATACCCGGTGGTATAATTGAAACAATGAAAACTTATTTTACGCCGTCATTTTTGCGCATAAACTCAAGAATTTCTCTCGCATCATCATCACTCAGGCTCTGATTAGGCATCCGCACCATACAAATTTCGAGCATGGCCTGCGCTTTGGGATCTTTGGTAATCATCTCATCTGTGTTGGTTACAAAGTTCATAATCCATGTTGGTGTTTGTCTTTTAGTAACTCCTTTCCATCCTGGGCCAACCAATCTTTCATCGGTTAGCTTATGGCATGCAGAACATTTAAGTTCATAGATTTTATCACCTTTTTCTGCCATGGCAGCATCTAATTTATCACTAACCTGCACGTCATGAAATTTCCCTTCGCCACGGTTGGGGTCGTATGACGGATTTGCTGAGGCCGCGCCTGTGCTTGCACCGGTATCTGTTGACGCTGCAGGAGTTTCAGACGACTCAGTAGCGCTGTCACCCGTTTTATCGCCGGAGCCGCCGCAAGAAATAACAAATAATGCTGTTGAGGAAATCAACAAAAAGGAAATGATCATTTTTTTCATAACTGGTAAATGTTTAAATTTTACGTTGCAATATTACAATAGAGACAAACCCCATCCTATGAGCCCTGTCATAAAAAACAAAAATATTAAATGATTTGAATCATGTTAAAGACTTTTTTGTCCTTATACATATAAAAGTAAGAAAATTTATCCTAAAGATGTTTTAGTTTTGAGGATATTACAATAGCTAAAATTAATTCATTTATTTTATGGCCGCTCCTGCTTTTAATACCAAGCGATGGATTGAAATTGCGTTAGTCAATTTTTGTGTTGTAGCATTGGCAGGTGTTACGATGAGATATAAAATTAATTTCGCACTGCCTGCTATCAATCAGAAATACTTAATGCATGGTCATTCCAATTTTGCTTTTGTGGGATGGGTGGCTATGGCGCTGATGATTTTGATGGTTCGATATCTGATACGCAATAATGTACAAACCAACTACAGAAAGTACCACTATGTTTTAATTGCTGAAGTGATTGCAGCTTACGCAATGTTTGTGTCCTTTATTATCCAGGGATACGACTTTTGGTCGATTACTTTTTCGGTGATTACTATAATTATATCTTACTTCTTTATTGTTTTTTACTGGCGGGATCTCAATAAAGTAAATGACGCAGGATTTTCGCGCGGTTGGCTCAAAGCTGCTTTATTGCTTTGGGCATTTTCTTCTTTGGGCGCTTTTATGCTGGCTTATCTGATGGCGAAGCACATTATGATTCAGGACCTCTATTTTGCTTCGGTTTATTTTTTCATGCATTTTCAATATAATGGCTGGTTTTTATTTGCCTGCTTTGGGATATTTTTTTCTTATATGCACCGCTTAGGGCTTTACCGTATGGCTTTTTTGAGTAAGCGTTTATTTATTATTATGGCTATTACGGTAATACCTACTTATTTTTTATCCATTCTTTGGTTAAGGCTGCCATTGTCGCTTCATTGGATTGCTAATATTTCCGGAATATTGCAGCTATTCGTATTGTTTTATTTTTTTAAACTTGTTTCTTTAATTAAAAATAATAAAAACATAAAATTCAGTTGGTCTACAAGATGGTTATGGAGGTTTTCATCAATAGCCTTTGTTTTGAAAATAATTCTGCAAATGCTTTCTACTATTCCGTATCTCAGTCACTTTGCTTTCGGCTTCCGACCAGTAGTGATCGGTTACCTGCATCTTTCTTTTGTGGGTATTATCAGCATCTTTATTTTGGGATACATCAATGAATTTATCCATCGTTTTCGTGGAAATGTCAGTGGCATCGGCGCTATCATTTTTGTTACCGGTTTTGTAGTACAGGAAATTGTACTCATGATGCAAGGACTTGAAGCAATGGATGTACAGCCGATAAAAAGTGCGAATATCATTTTGTTTTACTGCGCTATCTTAATGGCGGCGGGATTGATATGGATAACTAGCGGTATTATCAGAACACAGGAATATGAAATGGCCGGCCAGGCTGAAATACCCAAAAAACCAAATTGAAATTCTTACTATTTGGTTGTTTACTGTTATCAACGACTAATATTTTCTGGATAAGATAGGATTAATACAAGTTCTTGTTGCACAATAATAAAAAGCGAATCAGAATCTTCGTTATTTGTTCGTTTACTGCGAATTGCTATGCTGGCAAAATAAAAACGCGTGATAAAAGTTGATTTGTTGTTCTATGATCGCAATATCTATCCGTAAGAAATTCCATCGTTCTCAAGTTTAAAATAATCCTACTCTGACACATTTCTCTTAACGAAAATCTTTATGGACCTGCGGTCTGCAAATCTTTGCAAACAAAGAAAAGTACATGATAAAAAGTCCTATCAATAATAAAATAATGAAAGCAACCGAAATTTGTGAAAGAGAGACAGCCGTTGTGTGCATACTTTTTATTCCCGTTCCTGTATAGCGTGCGTAACTCATTGGAATACTTCTTAACCCTCCCAGGTATAACATTAGTAAAAATCCATAGCCCCCAATTACAAAAATCCAAAAGCCCGTTTTTGCTATCCTGCCTTCGTCCTTGTTATCTTTTTCGGAAAAAAAATAAAATAGAAATGCAAAGATAAATAAGACGATTCCCATCAGCGCAGAAGTGTGAAAATGTGCCGGAACCCACAACGTATTGCGAAGCACCTTATTAAATGCTATGGAAGCATCTATCAATGCTGCAAAGCCCCCAATTGCCCAGCCGGCGATCCCTAACAAAAACATCAGCGGAATAAGCCCCCATTTAATTTTTGAATGATAAAGCTGAACGATAACACCAAACATAGCAATATCTGTGGCAGGTATGGCGCTTAGGTATGAAGCTATTTGCCCCGCATACAGTAGTGTTAGCGGTTGTACAAAACCCATATACAAATGGTGGAAGTAAGCAATTAACATGAAAAAGAAAGTTGCATTCCATGCATACACGAGCAATTTATTTGTTTTCCATTCGCGTCCTGTAAATTCCAGTAGTAGCGCATATACCCAGCAATGGAATGAGGTAACATCCAGAAGATAAATGATGCCATTGTGAAAATAAGCGCGGCGATTCCCCACGAAGTTTCTTTGATATGCAGAAAGGGGATTCATGGTTATGAGTTTACTGTATTAAATTTTTAGACAATCAGGTAATGCAGTTTAAAGAGGGGAGGGACCGAATTAAGGCTTAACAACTGTAAGATTCAAACCTGGAACGGTGATCAATCTTATTTTATTTTTTTACTTCGTGGGAAAGACGGTTCGTATAGAGCGGGTGCTGTAAGTTCTTTCAGATAAAGTAAAGCCTGAGCCTTAAAAAAAGTAATATAATTTAATAACTAAAGACAAAATTATCTTTTATATTTAATTATTACACTATCCAGACAATAAACTTCTGGAATTAATTTTGTTTTGATTGCTCTTGACTTAATGGTTTCAAAAATTCCATAACAGGAATTTCCTCTCCTGGCGCTATAGAAAAATTGATTACGGTTTTTGAAATACTTTCTAAAATATTATTTTTTAAATTGCCTTGCTATATAAAGGTTTTGCATCCTGGGAAACCTGTGCTCTTAATAGATGTAGGTCAAACGCCTTGCAGATATTCCTGATAAAATTTCTTCCTAAACCGGTAACCGCCAGCCCGGTTTCATCAAACTCAACTAATTTATCTGCTGCTAATTTTCTCAACTCCGGGAAACTATATTGATGTAAAAGAGGTAAATGTTCTTCATGGAATGTAGTCTTAGCCTGGCATGAAATATCTAAAATATATTGCCGGAATGCACTGTCTTTTTCATCTAAGAAATAACCTTTTATAACAGGAAATTCATGCTTATTTACGGATTCATAATAATTATGAATCGTTTTATGATTTTGTGCAAATCCGATGCCCGCATCACTAATGCTGGATACGCCAAGGCCCAATATCATACTCGTTTTCTGAGTAGTATACCCCATGAAATTCCGATGAAGCCATCCTTCTTTCCAGGCAGCATACAAACTATCAGTAGCCAGGGAGAAATGATCCATTCCAATGTCCGTATATCCATTATGAATAAATAAATTTTTACCTGCCTGGTACAATTTCGTTTTATCGTCAGCAGAAGGAAGATCATTTTCATCAAACAAGCGCTGTCCCCGGCTAGCCCAGGGAACATGTGCATAACTGTAAAAAGCAACACGGTCAGGTTTTAAACTAATGGATTGTAAAACTGTTTTCTTAATACTTTCTTCAGTCTGCATAGGTAGCCCGTATATCAAATCAAAATTCACAGAATCGTATCCAATGGCTCTCGCATTTTCAACCGCAAGCTTTACATTCTCAAATGGCTGAATCCTGTTGATAATGTGCTGCACTTTAGGATCATGATCCTGTACGCCATAACTTACCCGGCGGAATCCAAGGTCATACAAAGCCTGTAAATGCTCTTTGGTGGTATTGTTAGGATGGCCTTCTACTCCGAATTCATGTTGCTGATGAATAGTAGCATTTTTAAAAATTCCGTTTAATAATTTCTGTAGATTTTCCGGTGAAAAAAAAGTGGGCGTGCCACCTCCTAAATGCAATTCACGTATCACAGGTTTCTCACTCATGATGGCTACATACATTTCCCATTCTTTTATAATATTTTCCAGGTAAAGCGTTTCCACTGTATGATTGGTTGTTATCTTTTTATTACAACCACAGTAGGTACAAAGCGATTCGCAAAAAGGTAAATGAATATACAAGCTGATTCCTTCAGCATTATTATTTTTCACGAACTCTTGCTGAAATAACTGTATCCATTTCGAAACATTGATGCCCTCCTTCCAAAATGGAACTGTAGGATAGCTGGTGTACCTTGGAACAGGAACATTGTATTTCTTTAAAAGATTAAAATCGATCTGCATTTGAAATCATTTTGATGCAAAGTTATTTTTACTTGTGAAAACAAAATATGAGCCTCCTCAGGTTTGTTATCAATCATGGTTCAATTGCCTGTCTTTTATACTTCATCCTGAAATTTAAGTGAGTTAGAAACAAATCCATGGTTAGCTTTTTATTTCTAAGATTGCTTCATAAACTTAGGCTCAGTTTAAACCTTCATTATGATTAATTCTTCGTTTAATAAAAATTAAAGACTATTTTGTCTTTAATTAAAACAAACTTACGTTAACTTTGTAGTTTTACAAATAAAAATTTTTAATATCCCACGAAAGTCATTACTTCATCTTATTTTTTAACTACGGAATTTATGTTTCTTCCGAATAAATGTTTGTAGTTTATTCGCTAATAAAAAACCAGTTAGTATGTTTGTAAAGAAGTTTGCAAAAGATAAGAAAGGAAGTAAAATTTCAAAAACGAGTTCATTTTTTTTAAAATAAAATCATTTTACAAAAAAGATTAAATATGTTTTCCAAGTCGACGGAATATGCGCTGAGGGCTACTTTATATATTGCTCAGAAAGGGAGTGAAGAAAAAAAAATTGGAATTGGGGAAGTTTCCAAAGCCATTGGTTCGCCCCAATCATTTACTGCGAAAATATTACAGTTCCTTACAAAAGACAATAAAGTTATCAGTTCGGTAAGTGGGCCTCACGGCGGCTTTTACATGACTGTCAAAGCTAAAAATCTTCCAGTACGTGCCATATTGGAAGCAATGGGTGAAGATGAAATGCTAGATAAGTGTGTAATGGGATTGGCCAAATGTTCCGAAAAAAATCCTTGCCCCCTACATTCAAAATATAAGATTATTAAGGAGCAGATGAACGGGCTATTTGAAACAGAAACCATCCTTCAACTGGCCAATAATATAAAAAACGGAGATGTATTTATAAAATCAAAATGATTTCTAATTGCCGCACTGCATTTTCCAATAGTAATCAAAAAAATTAAAATAAGGTTGAAAGCGTTTCAATAAAATTAAACATTCGATCAAAGAAATAGGATTGTTTTTTTTTAATCAAAATGTTAGGAAAATAAGAATCACCGTTATTTGTTTGTTTACTGAAATATTGTCTAACTAGCAGCACTTTCATCCACGAATGGGGCGATTGCGGTGAATCATGGAAACGCTGAACCCATTTTTTAATTTTATTCACGCCAATGTTTACCAAAATGGAAGCAACTTATTGAAAATGGAATTATTAAATTGCATGAGATGGGAAGGCATTTTGATTTTATGAAAATAGATATTCCAAAAAATGGATTATTTGTTGGTTTACTGTTTACAAACATCAATGACAAAAACGATTTTTATAAAGCGTTACAACAATTAGAACATGGAAATTAGGTTACTTTCATTCGGACAGGTTGCTGATATAACAGGAAAGGATATCTTGAAAATCCCTGATGTAAAAAATACAAATGAATTAAATCAGTTTCTTGCCAAAGCCTGGCCGCAGTTAGAATCCATCAAATATTCAATTGCAGTAAATAAAAAGATTATCCGGGAAAATACGCAGCTTCATGATCAGGATACGGTTGCTATCCTTCCACCTTTTTCCGGTGGATAAATGAAAACAAATGATTTCTTCAAATAAATATCAAAGATACCAGCGGCAAATATTGCTTGATGAATTTGGAACTGCTGCACAGGAAAAATTATTCCAGTCAAAAGTTTTGGTAGTGGGAGCCGGCGGCCTTGGTTGCCCTGCATTGCAGTACCTGGCAGCAGCAGGCGTAGGAACTATTGGGATTATTGATTTTGATATTGTAGAACTGAGTAATCTTCAAAGGCAAACTTTGTATTCTGTTAATGATATTGGAAATCCCAAAGCACAAATTGCGGCAGATAAATTGAAAGCATTCAATCCGGAAATTCTGTTTCATGTTCATAACATTAAATTGGATTCAAAAAATGCACTTGAATTAATAAATGATTATGATGTAGTGATTGATGGCACAGATAATTTTGCCACACGGTATTTGGTTAATGATGCGTGCGTATTGCTTAATAAACCGTTGGTGTATGGATCAGTACTTCGATTTGAAGGGCAGGTAGGTGTATTTAACCTGGCAGAAAAGAACACGAATATTAAAACCAATTACCGCGAATTGTTTCCTTTTCCACCAGATCCTACATCTGCGCCTTCCTGTAATGAAGCAGGCGTGCTTGGTGTATTACCTGGCATAATTGGAACTATGCAGGCTAACGAAGCTATTAAAATTATAACAGGGATTGGAAAGCCATTATGCAATACCATCATTTCATACAATGCATTGACGAATTTGTTTTATGAATTTTTGATTTCGCCGGCGAAGGAAATAAATTCATCAATTCCAAAAAATGAAGAAGAATTTAAAAACTTTAATTACGAGTGGTTTTGTGGGACAAACCAAGAACTTCATGAAATAACACCTGCAGAATTTGATATACTTAGAACACAGGAAAAAATTGATATCATTGATGTTCGTGAAACAGATGAATTGCCTAAAGTGGATGAATTTTTATTTACGCAAATTCCTTTAAGTAAATTTGAAGAGGCGATGAAAAATATTTCTACTGAAAATAAAATTGTTGTTTTTTGCCAAACGGGAAAACGAAGCCAGGCAGCAATGAAAATGTTGAATGAAAAATTTCCGGCAGGTTCACTGTTTAACCTGAAAGGCGGCATAGAAGCATGGAAAAAATATAAGCTTTAAATATCAATTACTTTATTCAATGCGAAATAATGAATTCGGGAAAAATTAAAAAAGTATTTATTGAAGCCCCAATCAGCGCGAGCTTTATTGCTGATGCTATTGCAAAGCATAGTACGAAAATGAATATCGGAGCACACAGCATATTTCTAGGCCAGGTACGCAAGGACAAGATTGGAGAACAGGAAGTAGCTGCTATCGAATATACAACCTACCAGGAAATGGCGGAAGAAAAATTTCATGAAATAACGGAGGATGCTTTTAAAAAATATTTGATAATATGTTTACACATTTATCACAGCCTCGGTGTGGTGAAGGCCGGAGAAATTAATTTATTTGTTTTTGTTTCTTCAAAGCACCGGAAAGATGCGATAGACGCCTGCGAAGAAATCGTAGAAAGAATTAAAAAAGAAGTACCTGTTTGGGGAAAAGAATTATTTGGAAATGAACATTTTCAATGGAAAATAAACACCTGATATAATATGGTTGATATCACCAATAAAATTTTAACATACCGGTCGGCCATTGCTCAGGCTATCGTAAAAGTGAGCAGGCAGGAAACCATAGATGCTGTAAAAAATAAAACTGTTCCCAAAGGGGATGTGCTGGAAGCAAGCCGTGTCGCTGGTTTGTTCGGAATAAAAAGAACCAGCGATATGATTCCCGATTGCCATCCGCTACCAATAGAGTTTGCCTCGGTAAGGCATAGAATTGAGGGGCTTGATATTATTATTGAAACAGAAGTGCATACCATTTATAAAACCGGCGTGGAAGTTGAGGCTATGCACGGCGCATCAGTCGTAGCGTTAACTATTTACGACATGCTGAAACCGATTGACAAACAAATTGAAATTACAGGCATTAAATTACTTGAGAAAAAAGGAGGCAAATCCCAATACACAGAAAAGACTTTGAGAAAGATTTCTGCCGCAGTAATCGTTTGTTCCGATAGTATTTTTGCAGGAAAGAAAGAAGACCGCTCTGGAAAAGCTATTATAGGTAAACTTGAAAAATTAAATATTTCCGTTGAAGATTATAGCATTATTCCTGATGAAGTAAATGAAATACAACAAAAAGTGCAGGCATTGTATGAAACTAAAACAGATTTAATTATTCTTACAGGTGGTACAGGGCTATCCTCAAGAGATGTGACACCGGAAGCTATTCGCCCGATGCTTGACAGCGAAATACCCGGCATTGGAGAAGCAGCAAGAAATTACGGTCAGCAACAAACCCCTTATTCCATGCTATCCAGAAGCCTTGCAGGACTAAAAGGTAAAACACTCATCGTTGCTTTGCCGGGTTCCACACGGGGTGCATCTGAAAGTATGGATGCATTGTTTCCATACATACTGCATATTTTCAAGATCTTGGACCATGCGCCTCATGATTGAGGATTGATCCTTAGAGATTTCCTAAAGTACCAGGGAAAAATATTGTCAGCAGGTTGTAAAAAGCTTCGTTCCTACACCGAAAGTAAAATCGCTACATAATGGCAAACAGCGGCTGCCAGCACAAAGAAATGCCAGACCGCATGATTGTATGGATATTTTTCCCAGAGATAAAAAATAACGCCCAAAAGATAAAGGCCGCCGCCAATAAGGATCATCGTCATTACATCACCGGGAATATCGGTGAAGAAGGTACTTCCGCCTGCAATCAGGATACATCCCATAGCTACGTATATAATCGTTGAAATAATATTCCATTTACCGGTAAAAAAAATCTTAAAAACAATCCCAAATGCAGTCAGGCTCCACAATATTATCAGCAACGTGATGCCAAAAGTATTATTCATATAAATTAATAAAAAAGGTGTGTAAGTACCGGATATCAAAAAATAAATACTGATGTGGTCAAGGATTTCAAATACCCGCTTTACCTGTGCCTGTTGAAAACCGTGATAGAGTGTGGAAAAAGTAAAAAGTTGCAAAAAACAAAATCCATAAATAGCGGCACCAATAACGCCTGTTGTATTATTACTTTTTATAGCAAAGGCTATAAGAATCGGAATACTTACAATACCGAAAATAATTCCAAAGCCATGGATGATACTGTTTACGAGTTCCTGTTGGATTTTTATATCACGTTGAGCTGTTTGCATGAAAGAAATTGAGAAGGCGAATTGTCAATTGGAATTTTTGCAAAGTTACCAAAACCGATACAGATCTTTTCAAGACACAAATCTCAAAACTATTTTTTATCTCTCTAATAGTAAAATTTGATAGTTGAAAACAAGCGTTGCATTTTCAAAACAGATACATGAATTTTATGCCAATTCAACTTTTCTCCAAACTGCTGTTAAATAGAAATATCAAATATTTGTTGCTTTACTATTCGTCAATTGCTTCCTGTTAAACCTTTTGTTGACACCAATCATAATTAAACCTGACGTTTATCATTTTTATATTTGGTTAATACAAATATCATTGCAAATACACAATTGTATATGTTATGCAAAAAATATTAGTCCCAACAGATTTTTCCAACAATGCTTTGAAAGCAGTTGGGTATGCTGCGGAGATAGCAAAGAAATCCGGCGCTTCTATATTCCTGCTTCATGTAATAGAGCCCACTATCAATATGGCAACCATGCAGACTGATTCATCCCGCAAAATGGTGTTGGAAGAAAGAAAAGCAGAACTCAATTTATCCTTGAAATCAATTGCAAATGTGTATCCTCAAATTAAAGTAGTACCCTTCCTGGTTGGAGGCGCAGTTGTTTCATCTATTCTTGAATATGCAGAAAATGAAAAAATGGACATGATAGTAATGGGGACAAAAGGTGCGAGCGGGTTGAAAAAGTTTTTTATTGGAAGTGTGGCAGCGGAAGTTATTGGTAAAACGAAAATCCCGGTATTAACTGTCCCGGTTTCTTATGAAATGGAAGAACCCGATGCCATCGTTTTTACCACTAATCAATTTGAAAAAAATAAAGATATTCTGGAAAAAATTATTGCCATTTCCAAACTCTTTTCTGCTGTAATTCATGTGGTAGTATTTAGGGGCATTGACGGAGATGAAATTGCAAATCTTATTTACAATGATGAACAGTTAAGCGATTACCTGAAATTTTTGAAAGAAAATTTCCCAGATGAAATTTTTAAAGGAGAATTATTAGAAGGAAAGGATTTTGAAAATGAGATAGGCAGGTACACTAATAAAAATGGTATAGGTATAATTGCTATGGTTACTTATCCAAAATCTTTTTTTGAAAAAGTGTTACAAAAAAGTGTTACAAAAAATATGGCTTTTCATTCTACTATACCAATTTTGGCGATACCAGGGATTACTTTAGATGTATGAATCTTATTAAATAAATAATAAAAATTAAGGCAATAAAGATTCGATAAAAAAGAAAATAAAAAAGATGAGTTAATAAAGTTGGAACTTACAACACAACCCTTGCTGGTAATAAAAGAGAAAATAATGCCCGTTCAGAAATAAATTTACTAAAATGATACGTTCAAAAAAATGGTGGTTAATTACACTTAAAGGCCTCATCTTTATTTTCCTGGGAATTCATATCCTGAAATTTCCTGTAAGTGGTATGCTTGGCCTTATTATATATGGCGGCGTTTTATTATTTCTTTCAGGGATTGTTATTATTTTCTTCGCTATTAGTACCCGAAAAATAAATCCGAATTGGGCCTGGCAATTCAGCGAAGGTATTCTTGATTTAATTCTCGCATTAATACTTTTATTGAATATTGGGCTCACGGCGATTACATTGCCTTATATTTTTGCTTTTTTTGGAATATTTACAGGCATATTCTGGATAATGGAATCATTATATTTTAAGCGTATTAATTACAAGTATTGGGGTGTTGCACTACTTGCCGGGATATTCAGTATTCTTATAGGCATACTTATATTTTACCGGCCAATACTTGCAGCGCTAACTATTGTTACCATTATTGGTATCATGTTTATTGTTCAGGGCATTTTCCTTGTGCTGTTTTCATTAGAAATAAGAAGAATAAAAGATAGAATTTGAGGTACATGATATTTAAGTACCAATATTTCCCATTAGAATAAAAATCTCCATTATTTGTTTGTTTACTGTAAAACCAAATTCGATTTTTTTTCTAAAGCCACCCGGATTTATTCTCAATATCTTGTTTCCAAAACTAATCCATTAAATTTCTCCAACTCATCACCATTTATAAAAACAGCTTCCCCATTAGACTGAAGATTTTTTTCTATCATATCGTCAATAATATCATCAACATTGGCATTTTCAACATTCTCAATTGAAACCAATTCAATATGGTTATTTTCCAATTTTGCCGGTTGAAAATACCCTTGCTTGACAAAAAGCGTTTTACCTCTTCCATCATTTACTGCCTGCCATATTTCATTAAAATCAATTAAAAAATTCCGCGAATTAACAGCTTTCTTTAGCTCTGACATGCGTTGGTTATTCCTTTCAACATTTAATTTTTTTACGATTGGCCACACGGCTTCTACTATGTGATGTGCTTTCTCATTCATTTTGTTTCCGTAGCAATTGCCTGCAATAATTTCTTTCCTGTCCGCAACTTTTAAATATTCAGGATAATTTGATTCTTCTGTACAAATAATTACCGGCAATGGATTTTCTTTTTGCACTTTATTGAGTTGCTTATCTACCCGGTTAAAAAATTCACGCAGCAGGTTTGTCTGACGGCTGCCAATGGCAGCTTCTGATCTTTGTACCGGATTCAAATCTGTATTAATCATTGGGAAACCATCTTCAATTTCGTCAACTGCTTTATCATTAAACGCTTTTATTAATCTTGCTTTATCCCGGCTCAGGACAAGAATGTAGTAAGATGTTTCGCGATGCAATGCCCTTACCAAATCCCTTGTAGCAAAGGTTTTATCTATGGTTACCCTATTTTCAACAGTAATGGGTAAACGAATATATTCTGCAGTATTTTCGTTTACAAATAGGATAAGGCTTTCTTTATTGTGCCTATGGTTAATACTTTCTGCCAGCTTATTTATCCTCGCCATCATATTGGTAACTATGGATTTTTCATACTCTGCGCGTAACCGTGATTCAGTTTCCTTAACCAGGTTTTTCAGTACAATCGAATCCTTTTCATTGTCAGGAGTAGTACGATGTGTCTGCAAAATAATTGTTACGCAACAATCGGATGTAATATTTTTTATTTTTTTTAAAGTAGTATTCATAAAATCTGATTTTTCTTTAAGTTAATCATTTATTGTCATATAACCCTCTTTACAACATCGGTAAATTTTAATTAACGTTTCATTCGAAAAAAAATAAATCTTCAAAATCTTTTCTTCTAAATTTGTACGATTGATTTGATTATAAGCTACGATTGAGGTAATAAAAAGATGTCTAAAAAATAAAAATTGATTAGATGCCCAACTATTTTAAATCGGCAATAATTTAAGAATAGCTTGCAATCACATTCTCTAAATTATTGGCATCCACTACGCCGGATTGCCGCCATTTCACTTCACATTCTTAAGAAGAAAAACTTTATGGCTCTATAATCACTTTCATTGCTTTTTCTTTCCCGGCATTTCCAAATACTTCGTAGGCTTTCATGATATCAGCCAATTTGAAGTGATGGGTTATTAATTTATTAGGATCTATTTTCTCTGATAAAACCACTTTTAATAACATTGGGGTTGTATTGGTATTTACCAACCCGGTTCTTAAAGTAATGTTCCGGATCCAGAGATCCTGAAGTTTCAGTTCTACACTTTTACCATGCACTCCGACGTTGGCAATATGCCCGCCAGGGCGAACCACATTCTGACAAATATCAAAAGTAGCCGGAACTCCAACTGCTTCAATTGCTACATCTACACCGTCTTTTGTTTCAGATAGAATCCGTTTTACGGCGTCCTCTTTACCTGAATTAATGATGTCAGTAGCGCCAAATTTCTTAGCCATTTTTAAACGGTTATCATCCACGTCAATCACGTATATTTTTGCCGGTGAATAGAATTGGGAAGTCAGTAAAACAGACATGCCTATTGGCCCGGCTCCAACAATAGCGATGGTATCGCCCGGTTTTACATTTCCGTTCAGTACCCCAATTTCATGGCCGGTTGGCAAAATATCACTTAACATCACTAAGGCTTCTTCATCGGCTCCTTTGGGAATATGATGCAGGCTATTATCTGCATGCGGAATGCGTACATATTCCGCTTGCGTTCCATTAATCAAATGCCCAAGAATCCAGCCGCCGTCTTCACAATGCGAATACATTTGTTTTTTGCAATATTCGCAGGTGCCATCGGAAGTAATACAGGAAATAATTACATGCTCACCTTTTTTAAAACTCCGGACTCCGGAGCCTACTTCTTCAATTACTCCAACTCCTTCATGCCCGAGCGTGGTTCCGGGTTTGCAGGAAGGCGTTTTGCCGTGCAGAATTCCAAGGTCTGTTCCACAGATCGTTGTTTTAATAATTTTTACCAGGGCATCAGTTGGTTTTTCAATGACTGGTTTAGGAATGTCTTTCAACGCGATTTTTCCGGGGCCGCCATACACGAGCCCTTTCATAGTTGTTTTCATGATTGATAATTTTATTTAAAAAATGTTGTTTACTATTAATTAAAAGATCCGGGTAAACGAATAATAAATAGTCTTTCCACTCCTATCTCTTCTTCTTCCAATTGCAGATTAAACTCCTCTTTTACCCATTACTGTTTATGTAATTACGTTTACACCAGCGTAATTTTATTTCTTCCAAGATTTACCAAACCTTCATCTTCCATTTGTTTCAGAAGCCGCGAAACCACTACACGGTCTGTTCCCAACTCATTCGCCAATTGTTCATGCGTTACATTCAGCGTTTTGCTTTTTGCATGTTCACACTTCGTTTTTATAAAGTTAAAGAGGCGCTCATCCATCTTTTTAAAAGCGACTGCGTTCACTACTTCCAATAATTCCTCGAAGCGTTTATTATAGAGCATAAAAATATAATCCAGCCATTGCGGAAATTCTTTTAAAAACAATGAAACTTTTTCCGTTGGCAAAAAGAGTATTTCCGTATCCTCTTCTGCTATCACTTTTACTTTGCTTAACTCATGGTGCATACCTCCGAGGAAAGACATGATGCAACTTTCACCGGCTTTTAAATAATAAAGCAAAATCTCTTTGCCTTCTTCATCGGTTCTCATCACTTTTGCAATCCCTTTAATAACTATTGGAATAGAACGGATATTGGCGTTATCGTTTAAAATAATTTCCCCAGCCGAATAGTTTTTTTGAACGCCGTGTTCATACAACTTTTCGATAAGTTCAGGCGAAGAATGAAATTGCATGACGTTATTTAATGATTCCATGATTCTTTCAAAGCTAAAGGGCTTTTTGTCATTAAATACTCACCATAATCACATAAATAGCTGATATTAATCATGTAAAAATTATCGCCTAAAATGGTTCACTAATAATTTTATTACTTTACTGTAAAATAAAAAATCTCAACCTGATTTCCTGAAAATAGTAATCGGCAGAATTTGTTCGTTTACTGTATTTAATTTTATTCAGGTTCAAAGCGGCTTACGAAGAAAAACTATTGCAGGATAAATTTTCTAATTATGCTGCTTACAAAAAAACGACTGGAATGTTTTTACCCCGGATGAGATTATGATCCATGTTTCCTGCTCATTTAATATGGGATTCCTTTTTTCTCTTTCCCCGCTTATACACTTCAAACCATATCACTGATATAAAAGCAGTAAAAATTGTCCAACTAATTTGCATTCCATCCAAAGAAGTTATTCTAAAAAAAGGAGCAAATGAAGGAATGTATAAAATCATAGCAAGCAAAGTCAGCGTCGCGATTATTATAATTCTTAGTAGAATATTTTTATATTGTAAAGTAGTTATTACAGAAAAATAAAACGACCGGTTTACCAATGTCAAAAATATATTCGCAAAGATCAACGTAGTGAAAACCATAGAACGGGTTAGTTCTTCATTATATCCTTTCTGTACCGAAAATTGATACATAAATAAAGTGCCCGCGGTAATAGCCAATCCCTGGATAATACTGATAGTAAGTTCTTTCAAATTAAAAAATGTGCTGGTCATTTCTCTTGGCGGATGATGCATCGCATTTTTTTCCAATGGTTCATTTTCATAAACGATGGAACACGTCGGTCCCATGATGAGTTCTAAAAATATCACATGAACCGGCGTAAATATGGTGGGATAAATCCATCCTAAAATAAGCGGGAACGCCACTGTTAATATAATGGGAATGTGAATGGAAATAATGTACTGGATTGCTTTTTTTAAATTCGTATAAATCTTTCTTCCCATAGCAACCGCATCTACCATTTTTCCAAAATCATCATCAGTGAGAATGATGGAAGCGGCTTCCTTCGCAATTGCAGAACCACGTTTACCCATTGCAATTCCAATGTTTGCGGCTTTGATAGCAGGACCATCGTTCACGCCATCACCGGTCATTCCTACAATTTGATTTTGCCTCTTAAGGCTTTGAATAATTTTTAATTTTACCTCAGGAAACATGCGGGTAAAAATATTATTATCTATCACTGCGCTATCAAATTTATCGGGGTCGAGAGCAGATAATTCTTCACCATCAATACCTTTTTCCCACCCTCTGAAATCAGCTTGCTTTGCGATGGCGGTAGTAGTTACCAGGTTATCACCGGTAATTATTTTTACTTTTATTCCTGCATCATACAAATGGCTAAATACCTCCGCTATATTCTTTTTTGGCGGGTCATAAAAACCAATCAATCCCAAAAATGTATTTTTAAATTCCTGTTGTGTCGCAGGAAATTCATTTCCCTCAAAGTCAATAATGCCTACACCCAATACGCGCAAACCTTTTCTGGCAAACGATTCTAAATAAGAATTCACTTTATTTCTTTGTTCACTGGTTAAGGAAGAAGATTGCACAATGGCTTCGGGTGCACCTTTGACCGCGATGATTCGCTCTCCATTTTTATTTTCAAAAAGGTGTGTCATCATTGGCGGCTTGCCATCCAAAGGATATTCATGAATCATTTTAAATTCACTCCGGCGGTCAACAGGAATATTTTCTTCATAAGATTTATGGATGGCAATTTCCATGGTATTAAACGGAACACTTTCACTCGCCCACATTGCCGTGCTTATTAATTTTTGCGCGCTCGTACTTTTCCAGTTTTCTTTGGTGAGAACTTCATCGGCGGTAAAATCGTAAAGCTGAAAAATCTCCATCCGGTTTTCAGTGATCGTTCCGGTTTTGTCGGTACACAAAACTGTGGCAGCGCCCAACGCTTCAACGATAGAAGTCTTTTTTACAATGATTCCTTCTTTCATTAAACGCCAGGCACCCAGCGCCATAAAGGTGGCAAGCGCTACAGGAATTTCTTCTGGCAATACCGACATCGCGATCGTCAATCCTCTCAACAAGCTGGTTAAAATATCTTTGGATTGGAAGTAATTGATTCCCCAGATAATTAAAAAGATAACAGCACCTACCAAAGTCATCCACTTTACAAATGTGTTTATCTGTTTTTGCAAAGGGGAAATTTCTTTTTTGATTTCCTCAACCGATTTTCCCAACTCACCCAGTTTGGTATAATTGCCAACAGCGCTAACTTCAAATACGCATTGCCCTGATTCAGGCAGCGTACCGCTAAAGACTTTATTCTCGTTTGGATTCTCAATATTTTTTGTAACACTAAAAGATTCGCCTGTAAGAATGGATTCATTGACAGAAAAATCATTGAGCTGTTTTACAATTCCGTCTGCAGGAATCAATTCGCCTTCTGAAACCACCACATAATCGCCCACGACAATTTCTTCTGCCAGTAAAAATACCGGGTTGTTATCCCTGATTACAGTAGCGTGCGATTGGGTAAATTCTTTTAAAGTATCCAATGCATTCCGGCTCCTGTTGTCCTGGTAAACAGAAATAGCGGAGACGAGGATGATGGCCCCACTCATAAACCATGCATCAGAAAATTCGCCAAGGATAAAATAGATAGCCGCCGCAACTGCCAACAAAATAAACATAGGTTCTGTAACAGCGTCTTTCAAAGAATGCCAGAACGGGCTTGCAGATTTTGATTCTATTTTATTCTTTCCATATTTTTTTCTTGAGGCGCTTACTTCGTTTTTTGTAAGGCCGTGGAATGGAAAGGGATTTGTTGTGTCCATTAAAGCATAATAACTGCCTGAGCAGATAAAAAACGAAATTTAGAAAGTTGACAATCCTTTTTTTAATTTTAGTTGAAATTGTTTGCCTTTTTAGCTAATGATTTTAAAATTTTCCTTTGAGATATATTTTAATGAAATCATTAAAAAGCCTATCGTTACAAAAGTCCTGAACATCATCGCGTAAACAGTTTTTTCCTCGTAAATTCCTCCAGAATAAATATGAATCCCCAAACCAATAAATGCTATGACGAGAATACCAACAGAAAAATTTAATACGATAGTAGTCCATCTTTTCTTTGTGAAAAATCCGTAAGCTGCTGCCATGTATAAAAAGGCACATATGAAATTAGCAACAACTACAAACAACACATAATTGCCTTCTTTTTCACGAATATCAAATAAGCCAAAGATCACGGCAGTACTCATAAATAAAGTAACAATGCCGAATAGGCCAATTATAAAACCGGAAATAAATAATACAATTGATTTCATTTATTATTAATTCAATTTACTATTTGCAAAAATGATTTTCTTTTATGACAATAAATATGATACTCGTCATTAAGGCGAGTGATCAGAAACGATTCTATATACAAGTAAACGAATAAAAACTGATTATTTTTATTTTCAAACTAATCTTCGAAACCATAATAAAATTGGCAAAGAAAATTTTCTCAATCTGAAGGTAAATTCAAAGTAATCATGATGCACATCATTTCCACAACTATTTTTTGTCATTTTTTCAGTGCCTGAAAGCTGCTAATTTTATAAAAAGATAAACATCATGTTCGATACATTGAGTAATAAGCAAATAATAGATGTAATTTCTAATAACGTTGTAGGAAGGTTAGGTTGCCATGCAGATGGTAAAACTTATGTAGTTCCTGTAAGTTATGCTTATGACGGAGATTATATTTATATACGATCTTTCGAGGGAATGAAATTAGCTATGATGAGAAAAAACCCAAACGTTTGTTTCCAGGTTGACAAGATGGAAAGCATGGCTGATTGGGAATCGGTAATTATTTGGGGAAACTTTGAGGAACTTACCGATGCAAAAGAAAGAGAAAAGGGATTAAAGATTTTGCTTTCCCGGATTCTGCCGAATGTATCCACCAACATGGTAAAAATGACTCCGGAATGGCCTTTTCCTACCAATGATTTTAACAGGATAGATGGTATAGTTTATAGAATTCACATCACAGAAATAACAGGCCGATGTGAAAGGCTTGATTCGGAAATATACAGGAAGTGAGCAAATAAAATCCTTTGTAAACTTTCTCTAATCATACTATGTTTTCTAAAAATATAGAATTTATAATTCTGTTTTCACAAAAAGATTATAACCTAACCTTACAGTTCTAAGAACACATCAAAATTTATTTTTATTCCCACTAAATAAGAATTCGTTATAAATGTTGGTTTACTGGATTTCTTTTAAATTAAAACCAGAATGTTTAATAGATTTTTAGGAAATTTGCGGTTCTAATCAAAAAATTTAAAATGAGTCATACTTCCAATACACTTTTCGATAAAGTTTGGGATTCTCATGTAGTACGTAAAATTGAGGATGGACCTGACGTTTTTTTTATTGACAGGCATTTTATTCATGAAGTGACCAGCCCGGTAGCTTTTGGTGGCCTGCAAAGCAGGGGATTAACAGTGATGTTTGCCGATAAAACGTTTGCTACGGCAGATCACAATACACCTACGATCAACCAGCATTTGCCGGTGCAGGATCCTCTCTCTGCAATTCAATTGAAAGCATTAGAGGTGAATTCTGCCAAATACGGTATTTCACATTGGGGTTTAAATAATCCGAAGAATGGAATTGTGCATGTGGTTGGCCCTGAAAATGGAATTACACTTCCTGGTATGACGATTGTTTGCGGAGATTCACATACATCTACTCATGGAGCCTTTGGTGCGATTGCTTTTGGCATCGGCACTTCTGAGGTAGAAATGGTTCTCGCCTCGCAATGTATTATGCAGCCAAAGCCTAAGAAAATGCGCATCAATGTAAATGGAAAATTAGGAAAAGGAATTACAGCAAAAGACGTCGCGCTTTACGTTATATCTAAGTTAACAGCAGCAGGCGCGACAGGATATTTTGTAGAATTTGCAGGTGAAGTTTTCGAAAATCTGAGTATGGAAGGTAGAATGACGGTGTGTAATATGAGCATCGAAATGGGTGCGCGCGGCGGAATGATAGCTCCGGACGAAACAACTTATGCTTATTTAAAAGGAAAAGATAAATCACCCAAAGGCGAAGCATGGGACAAGGCACTTGCTTATTGGAAAACTTTAAAAACAGATGCTGACGCGGTATTTGATAAAGAATATAATTTTGATGCAGCCGATATTGAACCGATGATTACGTTTGGTACCAATCCCGGCATGGGCATGGGCATTAGCAAACATATACCTGTTTCAAAAGATACTGCCAGTGGAAATGCCAGCTACGAAAAATCGCTTAATTACATGGGCTTTCATGAAGATGATGCGATGTTGGGAAAGAAAGTGGATTATGTATTTATAGGAAGTTGTACCAACGGAAGGATTGAAGATTTCCGTGCTTTTGCATCAATCATAAAAGGAAGGAAAAAAGCGGAACACGTTACTGCGTGGGTCGTTCCGGGTTCGCATGTAGTAGAGCAACAAATAAAGGACGAAGGTATTTTGGATATTTTAACTGAAGCAGGATTTGAATTGCGTCAGCCAGGTTGCTCTGCATGTTTGGCTATGAATGACGATAAAATTCCTGCGGGAAAATATGCAGTTAGCACAAGTAACAGAAACTTTGAAGGAAGACAAGGGCCTGGTGCAAGAACAATGCTGGCAAGTCCTTTGGTAGCGGCGGCAGCAGCAGTTACAGGAGTTGTGACAGATCCAAGAGAACTACTTTAAACGTAACGATAACTTAGAACTTTAAACTAAAAACTACGAACTAAATAAAGATGGCTTACGATAAATTTACAGTGCTTACCAGTACAGCAGTTCCAATGCCAATTGAGAATGTGGATACAGACCAGATTATTCCTGCGCGTTTTTTAAAGGCAACCGAGCGCAAAGGTTTTGGTGATAATCTTTTTCGCGATTGGAGGTACAATTCAGATGAATCTCCTAAAAAAGATTTTGTTTTAAATAATCCCATTTATACAGGAAAAATATTAGTAGGGGGTAAAAATTTTGGAAGCGGCAGCAGCCGTGAACATGCCGCATGGGCTATTTACGATTATGGTTTTCGTGCAGTAGTTTCCAGTTTCTTCGCTGATATATTTAAGAACAATTCAATTAATGTTGGTATTCTTCCAGTGCAGGTAAGCGAAGAATTTTTAATAAAAATTTTTAGTGCTATTGAAGCAGATCCTAAAGCAAAATTCGAAATCAGTCTTACGGATCAAACTATAACCATTCTTGCTACCGGCGAACAGGAGCCATTCGATATTAACGGCTATAAAAAACACAACCTGATGAATGGTTTTGACGATATAGATTATTTGCAGGCTATGAAAGAAGACATCAAATCTTTTGCTGAAAAGAGTTTATATTAATTGAGATCATAACAAACTAAAATGCCAAAAAATCAGCGACACATTGAAATAATGGACACCACACTTCGAGATGGCGAGCAAACAAGTGGGGTTTCATTTTCTTCTGTTGAAAAATTAACCATTGCCAAACTTCTATTAACCGAATTAAAAGTGGATCGCATAGAGATCGCTTCAGCCAGGGTTTCGGAAGGAGAATTTGACGCTGTAAAAAAAATTACCAGGTGGGCGAAAGCAAATAAATTACTTGACCGGGTGGAAGTGTTGACTTTCGTCGATGGAAATGTATCTGTAGAATGGATGATAAAATCAGGCGCCAAGGTGATGAACCTGCTTACCAAAGGATCTCTGAATCATTTAACCCATCAACTTAAGAAAAAGCCTGAACAGCATTTTGCTGAGATCGAAGAAGTAATAAAACTAGGTAGAAAAAAAGGTATTGACACCAATGTATACCTGGAAGACTGGAGTAATGGAATGCGTAATTCAAAAGATTATGTATTTCAATATCTCGATTTTCTTTATACGCAACCGGTGAAACGCATTATGCTTCCTGATACATTGGGCATATTGACTCCTTCTGAATCTTATCAATTTGTTTCTGAGATTGTTCAACGTTATCCAAAAATGCATTTCGATTTTCATGCACATAATGATTATGATTTAGGTACAGCGAATGTGCTGGAGGCTTTGAAAGCTGGTGCATCAGGAATTCATCTTACCGTAAATGGGATGGGCGAGCGTGCAGGCAATGCGCCTCTGGCAAGCGCTATAGCCGTGATCAATGATTTCATGCCTGAATTAAGAACATCCGTTGCAGAAAAATCCTTGTATAGCGTAAGCAAACTGGTCGAAACCTTTTCAGGATTTCGTATTTCCGTCAACAAGCCTGTAGTAGGGGAAAATGTATTTACCCAAACAGCAGGCATACACGCAGATGGTGATAAAAAGAATAAACTTTATTTTAGCAAGTTGATGCCTGAACGCTTTGGCCGTCAACGTAAATACGCACTTGGTAAAACGAGTGGAAAAGCCAACATCGAAAACAATCTTTTGCAACTGGGTATTCATCTTACTGATCAGGACCTTAAAAAAGTAACGCAACGAATTATTGAATTGGGCGATAGAAAAGAAATCGTTAGTCCTGCAGATCTTCCCTATATTATTTCTGATGTGCTGGATAGCGGGACCATAGAACAAAAAGTTCGGATTGAGGATTATGTTTTAACGCATTCCAAAGATTTGAATCCATCAGTTACTTTAAAGATTTGTATTAGAGGAGAATCTATTGAGGAACACTCGCAGGGTGATGGACAATATGATGCTTTTATGAACGCGTTAAAAAAAATATATAAGCAAAAGAAGATTGCCCTTCCTGAGCTAACTGATTATACAGTGCGCATTCCGCCTGGAGGAAAAAGTGATGCCTTATGCGAAACAATTATTACGTGGAGCCATAACGGACGAGAGTTTAAAACACGCGGGCTTGATAGCGACCAAACAGTCGCCGCAATTAAATCAACTTTGAAGATGTTGAACAGCATTTAGAAGGCAAGAGGAAGAAAGGCAATAGGCAAAGAGGCAGAAAGGTAAAACGGAAAGTGTTTATTAAATGAGTTTAATTAAATCTTATAGAGATCTTTTTATTTGGCAAAAGTCTATGGTTTTAGTGATAGAAGTTTATGAAATCACTAAAGCGTTTCCGAGCTCTGAAATATATGGTTTGACAAGTCAGTTGAGGCGAAGTGCTGTTTCTATCCCAAGTAATATAGCGGAAGGATATGGTAGGAAATCTACCAATGACTATAAAAGATTTTTGCAGATATCTGTGGGCTCTTTATATGAATTACAAACTCAAATTGAAATAGCTTTCAACCTAAAATATTTAGTTGAACAAAAGCATAAAGAAATTATAGATTTAAGTATTGAGATAGACAAAATGTTATATTCAATTATTCAAAAAATAAAATAAGGTGGAGTTGATAGGTGAATGGCGTTTCTCTTTGCCTCTTGCCTTTCTTCCTCTTGCCTAACAAAGAAATGGCAAACAAACACATTTTAATTGTTCCGGGAGATGGAATAGGACAGGAAGTAACAGCAGTTGGTAAAAAAGTATTGGACAAAATAGCGGAAAAGTTCGGACATACTTTCACTTATGATGAAGCGTTAATTGGGCATGTAGCTATTGAAGCTACAGGAAATCCTTTGCCTGACGAATCGCTGGAAAAAATGCGTAAATCAGATGCTGTTTTGTTTGGCGCTGTAGGCCATCCCAAATATGACAACGACCCTTCTGCCAAAGTAAGGCCAGAGCAAGGTTTGCTGAAGATGAGAAAAGAGTTAGGATTGTATGCGAATATTCGCCCTATTAAATTGTTTGATGAATTACTCGGAGCTTCAAGCATAAAACCTGAAATATTAAAAGGTGCGGATATTTTATTTTTTCGTGAATTAACGGGTGATATTTATTTCGGAGAAAAAGGAAGAAAAAACAATGGCGACACAGCTTATGATGTCGCTGAATACAGCCGCTATGAAGTGGACCGTATTGCCCGCAAAGCATTTGATGCCGCGCGTACCAGGAGAAAGAAATTATGCTCAGTCGATAAAGCGAATGTACTTGAAACCTCCAGGCTCTGGCGCGAAGTAGTACAAAAAGTAGCTTTGGATTATCCTGATGTCGAAGTAGAATACCAGTTTGTGGATGCCACTGCAATGCTGTTGATAAAGGATCCATGCAGGTTTGATGTAGTAGTTACGGCAAATCTTTTTGGAGATATTTTAACGGATGAAGCATCGCAGATTGCCGGTTCTATGGGCATGCTGGCCAGCGCTTCTATCGGCGATGGAACAGGCGTGTATGAACCGATTCATGGTTCCGCGCACGACATTACCGGGAAAGGGCTTGCGAATCCTTTGGCATCTATTTTATCAGCCGCTTTATTATTGGATATTTCTTTCAAAATGAAAGCAGAATCTGAAGCTATCATTGCCGCTGTGGATGCGGTATTGAAAGCAGGCTGGCGTACAAGGGATATCGCAGATTCTCAGACTAAACAGGATAAAATATTAGGAACTGAAGCAATGGGAGCAGCCGTTTTGAAGCAGTTGTAGTTTATTGAAAGAACAAAGGAAGGCCTAACTTCTCTTCTTTGCAGAAGAATTTCCTGAGACGCGAATTGCGAATTTTTTTTGAGGTTCGTATCCAATTCATTCTAAATAGGAAATAAGAATCCGTGTAATTTGTTTGTTTACTGCAAGGATTTCAGAATTTTATTTAGTTTTATAGGTTGATAAAGATTAACCGCAAAGCAAAAACAGTTCTTTGAAATGTCTAAATATATTAGTAATTTTAACCTAAAATGTTTAGTTATGTTTTCTACTCTTAGTACTTTTGAATTTC
>Ga0207933_1000179_pt1 | contig 65935 bp, 52 predicted proteins | sample NGESurdeep092012_4_FD_184488 | JGI IMG/M metagenome (GOLD analysis project Ga0207933, IMG submission 184488) | Arctic peat soil microbial communities from Barrow, Alaska - NGEE Surface sample F53-3 deep-092012 (SPAdes) | ecosystem: Environmental > Terrestrial > Soil > Wetlands > Peat ...
CCGACCTCAATCCCATTGAACATCTCTGGGCCGCCTTCAAGACCCGCCTCCGCAAAGACCTTTCCACCGCCGTAAACCCCTTCCTTTTTATCGCCAATATGTCCCAATGTTATTGTTAATTGCTATAGTTTGCGCCCAAGCCGGACATTTTATTGAACCGATAGAATGACTACGCCGAAAATTAACGGTCATCAAAACAAACAAACTCTTCTCCAAAAATAATCTAAAATAGCCATGGAAAAATTCTCTATTCAGCTAATCAATCAGAATAATCTCATAGTTATAGAGAATGTAAATTTACGGGAAAACCAGCCGCAAAAACACCGAGCCGTTGGCCGGATCAATGGGTAGAAAAATTTGATTCGTGGCATTGGAACTAGGAATCGCTGTCCAATTTGTGGCGAGGCCAGCGCCCAAGCTGTTCGTCTGAATTTGCAGTATCCAGCCAAGATGATCTTGGGGCCAGGATAGTTGCAATTGATTTCCATTGACCATGGCATTGATGCTTGCAGGCGTAGCGGAAGGCAATGGTGCGGCGCTGGCTTGCAGGGAATCCGCGCTTTCGCCGGCAGAATTAGTGGCGGAGACAACGTAGAAATAATTCACGCCATTGGTCACGGCGGTATCGGAATAATTCGTGGCCGTCAAGTTTGCGATGATGGAATAACCAGTGCCATCGGTCGTCGAACGTTTGAGGTTGTAACTTGCTGCATCAATGGATGGCGACCAAGATAAGTTGATGGCGAGGTTTGTTGGCGTAGCAACCAGATTAGTCGGCGTTCCCGGCGCGGGCGGAGTCACAATAAGATTAACTTCCCCAAACGTATTTGTATCCAAAGTGCAGGTAAATCCCGATGGTGTTGAACCTAATTCCGGAACATTTCCGCTTAAATTTCCATCATATTTCAAAAGCGTATATGTGCCGGCGGCAAATCCATTGCCGTTGGTAATATTAATGGTGCCGCCGAGCGTCAGATTGCCGGTGACGATGATTTCCGTGGCATTCGTGCCAAGCGTATAATTCAAAACCGTGGAAGGAGATAGCGTAAGATTATTGCTAATGGTCAAGGTGCTGGCGCTGATGGTAAGCGGACCATGTTCAAAGACATTGGTATTTTTCAGTGATGTCGTTGTATTGTAAAGGGACAGAGCATTGCCAAAACCATTCGTAGTTAATCCATCAAACGTAACTAGATTAGAAGAGGGCAGGCTATTGGTGATGGTAACATCGGCATTGAATAACAGGAAACTGGTCAAGGTGGATGGCACATTAATTTGTGAATCTACAAACCGGATGTTCCTTGCGTTATAAACATCAAAAGATTTTGAAGCCGTGATGTGGATATGATCAAAGGTGATGTTTGTCGCGGGGACTTCCATGCGCGCCCAAATGATGCCCGGAACTCCGCCGCTGGCTACGGTCGCGGTCAGATTACTAATGACGATGTTGCGCCAAACAGGAATCGTAGTCGCATCAATCGGCTGGGTGGCAGCGAGAACCGGCGTGACGCTCGTGGGCGTGCCGAATTCGCCGCCACTTCCATAATAACTATAAATGACGATTGCGCCCTTGTTGATGTTGGTCATGCCGAGATTATAGTAAGAAAGGTTTTGCACGATGCCGCCTTCGCCGCTGCCGCCGCTGGTAAGGTCGTTGGATTTCATGCGGATGCCATAATCCGTCCCGCTAAATGTGCAATTAATTACAATCACGTTTGAAACGCCGCCAAGAGTATCGCTGCCCATGGACACGCCGTGGCCGGTGCCGAAGGTGCAATTGGTGATCATGATTTCTGCCGCGCGCTGGCTGCCGCCGATTTCAACATTGTCATCGCCGTCACTTATGAAACAGTTTTGGATGAGCACATTCGTGGAAGCCACATCGAAACCATCTGTATTGGGCGAATCGCCGGGCGTATTGATCGTGATGCGTTGCACCGTAATGTTTGCGTTGTTGTTTTTAATCATGACGTGAAACGTCGGTGGATTTTGCAGCGTCACATCCTGGATCAATATGCGCGAGCAACTGCTGAACTGGATGAAGTTTGGCCGCGACGACGCGGGCGAGCCGCCTTCCGGTCCCCACCACTCTGAAGAACCAAATTGAGCGTTGCCGTCTATTGTTCCCGACCCGCTGATCTCAATATCGTGGAGGCTCGAACCATTGATGAAAGTTGTCGAGCCGGGCCATTTACTTTTCGGAAGCATTTTCAGCGTCGCGCCGCTGTCAATTTGCAAATTGATACTGCTTTTAAGAGTCAGTGGCCCGCTTAAATAGGTGCCGGCGGGTATTTCCACCGTGCAACCGCCATTGGTCGTGGCCGCTGCATTAATCGCACTTTGAATAGCGGCCGTATTGGTCAGTGTATCACTGCTTACCGCTCCAAAATTGGTGACGTTGACAATGTTGAAAGTATTAATACTCGGCAAAGTCGGTGTCGGCAACGGCGCAGATTGCGCGCCCGCCAACAATGGAAGAATAACGGTCAGTAATAAAAGATAAAAACAATGGCGTGATTGCATAATTCGCTTAAGTATAATTAAGACTCTATCACAAGTTAGTTACTTTGCAGGTTGTAGTGAACAGTTTATCAACTTTACATCTGCGTCCACAACGACGTCGGGCTTTTGGATTTGCTTGAAAGTCGAATTGTAAATCCGCACGTCGCTGATATTGGCCGCCGGAAATCCGCGCACGTTCAGCACGCGCGGCGTCTGCGCGACCGTGATATGATCCATCACGATGTGACGCGCAACCGGCTGGAAATTTCCCTTTGCGCCTTCCTCGTAAAGAAAATCAATTTGCAGAACTGAATCTTTCACCAGCCCCACATTGACGTTGCGCATGAAAATATTTTGCAGCACGCCGCCGCGAACCGCGTTGGACTTGAGCCGCAACGCGCAGACCAGATTCGGGCTGCTCATCTCGCAATTCTCCACAAAAACATTGCTGCAACTTCCTGAAATTTCGCTGCCAATCGCCACGCCCGCGTGACCGTCGCGCATCGTGCAATCGCGGATGATCAAATTCACCGACGGAATTCCAATGCGTCGGCCATCGTCGTTGCGTCCCGATTTGATCGCGATGCAATCGTCGCCGGTATCGAACAAACATTTTTCAATCAACACGTCGCGGCAGCTTTCCGGATCGCAACCGTCATTGTTCGGGCCGTGCGAAAAAATATCCACGCCGCGAACCGTCACATTCGTGCAGAGCAAAGGATGAAGCTCCCACATTGGCGAGCGGCGGATTTTCACGCCCTCGATCAAAACATTTTGGCAACGGTTGAACTCGATAAAATCCGGGGGCAAAGTGCCGCCGGCACCAAATTGCCGCTGTTGGACCGGCACATTTTCGTCCCCCATTTTGACAAGTTGCGCGCGCGACGGCGTCTTTTTCCACGCCCACCAATTTGATTGGCCCGCCTGCCCGTCCAAAGTTCCCTCGCCGGTCACCGCGATATTTTTTTGGCCCAGCGCGTAAATAAACGGAGAATAATTGTAAAGTTCCGTGCCTTCAAATCGGGTGAAGACGACCGGCAAATACGCCTTTGGATCCGTGCTGAATTTCAAAACGGCGTTCTTTTCCAGATGCAAATTTACGTTGCTCTGCAAATGGATTGCGCCCGTCAAAAATTCACCGGCGGGAATCACCACGCGGCCGCCGCCTTTTTTCACGCAGGCCAAAATCGCGTTGCTGATCGCCGCCGTGCAATCCGTTTTGCCGTCCGCCACCGCGCCAAAATTTGTGATGATAAAATCGCGCTTCGGAAATTTCGGCGGCACGATGCGTTTCAAAATTTTCGGCACTTGCGCCCATGCCGCTTGCGCCTCCGGCGGAACCGGCTGTTCCGAATGGGCAGCGGCGACGACGAACATTGTGGTCAGAAAAAAAACGATGATGGATTTCATGTAGTTCATTTTACTGGCTGGATTTGTTTCAGTAATCGTTATGGGTTTTGCACGCGATAAAATCGCCGACTAAAATTGCTCGCATCGGAATCTGTCCAGATGAACGGCGGAGTTGGCGAATGATTTGTGAAAATGTTCACCCAATCCACCAGGTTCGTGGACACCTGCACGATGTAATCCGGCCCGGAATTTCCATTGATGGTCAGGCTGAAAACTCCGTTGCTGAACGCGAAGGATGACAATTGCGGCGATGTAAATCCGCCCGTTGAAACCGTGAGAATCGCGTTGGCGCTCGTGGCGGGACCGGCGGAGTTGGTGACGATGACGGAATAAACCCCGGCGTTGGTCGCCTGGACATTGGCGAGCGTGAGCGTGGAATTGGTCGCGCCCGGCAGCGGCGCGTTGGTGTTAAAATACCACTGATAATTCAAGGGCGCACTGCCGCCGGCCACGACGGTGAAAGTCGCGCTGTTGCCGACGGATATGGTTTGATTTTGCGGATCGGCCCCGATGACCGGCACCGATGGCGCATACGCCGTCAGCAGCCAATTGGTCTTCGCCCAAGTGAGCACGCCCGCGCCCGCGCCCGCAGTCGGGCTGGTGACAATGGCTTGAAGCTGCGCCGGATCATCCATCGTGTAACTGTAAGGCAATTGATTGCCGGGCAGGTTCCAAGAAAAGGGAAGGGTCGGTGCTTGCACGGGACCGAGCGGATTGCCGGGGTCGGTGCTGTTGCCGCGAACCGTCGTGCCATCGAATTGATAAATCGTGTCAAGGCCGAGAATTTTTCCGGTGTAAGTCGGATCGGTCGGGTCGGTCTGGTTGTTGCGCAACGGCGTGACGCAATCAATATAAACGGATTTTTCCACAAGCAACGCGCCGCCTTCCGTGGAAATGCTGCCGTTGAGAAACGGATTGAAGCTGTAAGTGTTGTTGAGCTTGCTCGCGTTGGCCGGACTCATGGCGGCGGCCCGCGCGTCGCGCAAACGTTTCGCGGCCAGCCCCAACGTGTCGTCCACAAAAATATTGTAATCATGGACATTGCCGGCGCGCAAACGCGGCAGGCGATCCCACGGATTGATGAACCATTCGTGATGCAGCGTGACGGTGTGTTGGGCGTTGATCGCGGCTTTGTCGGTCGCGCCGATGAGATGCGTTTTGTCGTGCCCTTGAATGACAGTGACAATATCCGTCGTGCTGAATCCGTTTGAACGCAGGAAATCGTAAAACGGATAAACCGTCTTGTTCGATTCGAGCGAATTGATTTGCTGCCAGACCCAGCTGTTCGGGTTCGTCGCGCCGTCGTCGCCCATGTATTTGCACCAGGAAATCGTGATGCCAAAACTGCCGTCCTTGATGTCAATGATGCCGTCATAGGCTTTCGTGAACGTGCAGTGGTCAACCCAGATGTTGCTGACCGTGCCGCTGTTGCCGAGGTCAATGAAATCCCAGTCGTTTTCGTCGTAATTGCCCTTGCTCTGCTCGTCCCATTCCCACATTTCATCAAATTTCAGATTGCGGATGATGACGTTCGCGGACGATTTGACGTTGAACTCGGCGTGTTTGATGGTCGCGCCGTTCGCGGAAAAAATGGTCAGGCCGTTTTTCTTCTGGATGTCAATGAGACTGACGCCGGTTTGCAAAAGCACCGGATGCAATTTTGGCGCGTTGTGGTCGCGGAACGGCTCGGTGCCGGCTTTCGCCGACGCTTCGATCTCGTTGTAGCCCAGATTGAGATTGGTCATGATCTCGATGATCTTCACCGTCTTACTCAAGATCGCGTTCGCCAGATCCGTGGCGGTATAAACCTTGGCGTAATTCGGATCGGTGTCCGGCAAAATTCCGCCGCCCGTCGTCAATTGTCCAAAGCCCGTGAGATTGTAAGCCGTGTTCGGAACGGAAATCGCCGTCGTCACCGTGAGCACCGCCGCGCTGCTGGTCACGCTGGTGACGCTGTTGGAAGCGGTGAGGGTAAAACTGCTGCCGCTGTCGGTGAGTTGCACGTTCGTCAAATTCAACGTGGAGGATGTCGCGCCCGGAATCGGCACGTTGTTTTTGCTCCATTGATAACTGATCGTCGCGCTGCCCGAGGCGACGGCACTGAAAGTGACATTGCCGCCGGCCAAGGCGATGACCGACGCCGGCTGCGTCGTGAAAACTGGCGCGACGGGATTCGTGTTGACAAATAAAGACGCATTGGCGCTCGTGATGGAACCGGCAAGGTTGCCGACCGTCACGGAATAACTTCCCGCGTTGGTGGACTGAACATTGGGGATGGTCAACGTGTCCTCCGTCGCGTTTGGCAACAACGTGTTCGTGTTGTAAAACCATTGATAACTAAACGTCCCGGAGCCGCCCGCCACGACAAAAAAAGTCGCCGTGCCGCCGGACGAAACCGTTTGATCCTGCGGTTGTGTGATGATTGAAGGCGGATTCGGAAGGTTGACCGTCAGCGTCGCCACTGCGCTCGTCACCGACCCGATCGAATTGGTGATGATGACCGAGTAAGCGCCTGCGTCCGTGAGTTGCGCATTGGTGATCGTGAAAATCGAATTGGTCGCGTCGGCCAGCGGTGTATTCGTGTTATAAAACCATTGATAATTCAACGGCGAAGTTCCAGCGGCCAGCACTTGGAACGTGGCGCTTTGATTGGTGAAAACCGTTTGGTCCTGCGGGTCTTCCGTGATCGAAGGCGCGGTGTTCGCGGTGATGGCTTCTACTTTGAAAAGCGTCGTGTCGAAACTCGCCGCTGTAGCGCCGGCACTTGAAGGTCGAAGGCCAAAAGTATCGAAAGTAAAACTATTCGGCGTATTGTCGGTAAATGAAACCGAGGCAGTTCCCGTGTTATTCAAACTGCCGCCGCTCATTGTCGCCGTAATGTCCAATCCACTGGCCGCGTTGCGCGTGAAGGTCATCACAAAAGTATATTGCGTGCCACTAGCATAGCCGGTGACGTTTTTTCCAGCTCCATTCGCCAACACCGCCCAAACAGCGGTGCCAGAGTCGGAAAGTAAGGCAGAACTTGTGCTTGGAGAAGCTCGTCCTATCAGTTCAAACGAAGCGCTGCTGCCCAACGTAGTCGCCATGTTCATGAACATTCCGTAACCCGCGTAAGCGCCGTCGCCCGGACCGACATCGGAAGTAACCCGCGAAGCAGATGGACTATCCACGATTGCGAGACGAAGACCCGTCGAGCTTGTGCTGCTCGAATTAACGCCCGAAGGAGTGAAGACCCATGTTACTTGAAGCGTATCTCCGGCATTTGCCAAAGTAACTGGACTTGCTTCCGGCGTAAAATAAGTTGTCCACGAAGCTGAACCAGTTCCATTCACAGGCAAGGTTCCGATTAAATGACCGGCGTTGACCGTCAACGTGCCGTTTGCATTGAACCATGCGGACTCCAAATCTCCATCGGCGTCCGCGTCCACGCCGTTCTCCGAATACACCGGCGCCGCCGGGTCAGCGCGCGCGCCGTCCTGCCAGGTGTCATCAACCAAAACCGCAGCCTGAACGCGTGCGATGCTTCCGAGAACACACGCGGCCAAAAAAAACCGATTTGAAAAATTAAACATAATAGTTTTAAGGGATTTTAAAATCCTAACAGAAAAGAAAACCCGGACAGCAAAAGTGTTTTGCAAATAACTTTGAAAATTAGGCACTGCCGTTCAAAGCACTGCCCGGCGAACGAATTTGAAGAAACTGATGGGCCGTCTTTTATTTCGACGGCGACAAACCTTTTACCTCCGCATTTTCCTCGATGACCGGCTCGCCGTTTTTCGCAATCACCGTTGAGTTCTTGAACAGGATTCCTTTGGCGTTGCGAATGACCAGCCCTGAAACGGCGGAAATTTTCACATTTTCAAAAACCACGTTGGAAATGCAATTCTCCGGCAAACCCAAAATCACGCCCGCCGATTTCTGGCAGGTCGCCTGCAAATTGCTGACGCGAATGTTCCGATAAACCGGAATTTTTTCGCCGGGAGCCGGCGCAGGATTGGTTTGCGCGCCGCCCGCATGTTTCGGATCGCCGGCGGAATTGTTCGCATAAAAACAGGTGAACGTGATGGCCGGATTCACGTTGGACATGGTGATGTCGCTGTATGAAATATTTTCCACAATGCCGCCGCGCCGGACATCGGATTTGATGCGTAGGCCGTTCTCGGTATTTTCAAAAGTGCAATGCTTCACCGTCACATTGCGCACGCCGCCGACAGTTTCGCTGCCGATGGACATGCCGTGCCCGTGCAAAAAAGTGCAGTCGCTCACCGTGATGTCTTCGCTTTCAAAATCGCGCCCGGGAATTTTTCTGCCGGCCTTGATCGCCACGTTATCGTCGCCCACGTCAATTTTGCATTTTGTGATCAATATGCGCCGACCGCTCGGATCAATCGCATCCGTGTTCGCCGCGCGTTCCGGCGCGAGAATCGTCACGTTGGAAATGACCACATCCTCGCAATCCGCCGGCACAAGGTGAAACTTCGGCGAATTTTGCAACGTGATATTTTCGACGCGAACATTTTTGCAACGTTCCAGCACGATCAAATTTGGACGCGGCAGCGTGTAGCCGGATTTTGTTTCCCGCGCTTTTTCGGCCTCCGGCCACCACGCCGCGCCGCCGCCATCAATCACGCCGCCGCCGGTGAAAGTGACGTCCGACAATTTTTCGCCGCTGATGAACGCTTTGAATTCGCCGCTGCTTTTCGCCGCCAGCCAGTCGCCGGGCGTTTTCATAAAATCACTTTGATTCGTGCTCGCCTGCAACGTCGCGCCGGCGTCAATTTTGAAAATGGTTTTGGCGTGGACCGTCAGCGGCTGGCTCAAATAAATTCCCGGCGTCAATTCCACCGTGCCGCCGGAATTTTGGCACGCATCCAGCGCCTTTTGAATCGCCGCCGTGTCGAAATTGGTTCCATTTCCTTTTGCGCCGAATTGGCGGACATCAAAAACTTTTGCGGAGGCGTCCATGGAATTTCCAACCATCAGGATGAACAGAAAAATAAACACGAAGAAACTCGCGCATAAACGCCCGGCGACAAAAATTTGGTTGAACATAAAGCGGATTATGACTTTCGTTTTTGAAAAATCAAGCGCAGCGGAAATTCGTCATTTCACAGTTGTCGCCGAGCGCGTTTTCAAAACCAGCAATGCGCCGACGCCAAATAAAATAGCACTGTAACCAAAAGCTATTGCTGTCCCAAAAGCCGTCCACAACGCGCCGACGATGATGCTCGACAAAAAATCGCCGACGCCGTTGACCGTAGCCAAAACGCCGAACGCCATGCCGTGATGTTCTTTGCCGACAAATTCCGCGCAAAACGAATCTTCAAGGGTTTCAACGATGCCGTTGAACGTGCCGCCGAGCAAAAAAACGAGGCCGAGCGTCCAAAGGTTCATCGGCAAAAGAATGATGCAAACGGCCATGGTCGCTGCGAGCGCGTAGCCGGACGCGAGCACGAATTGTTTTTTGAATTTGTCCGCAAGCCAGCCGGCAATGGGCGCGAACGCGGCGTAAAAAATATTGTGCAAAACGTAAAGGCCGACGGCGATGCTCGCGGCTTTGGCCGCGCCGAGCGTCGGCGTCAATTTTTGCGCCGCCAGCAAAATCAACATCGTGTGCGCGAAATCGCCTGCGCCAAAAAGTCCGACGGCGACAAGAAATTTCCGATAATTTTGCGGCAGCGAGCGCAATCGTTCGCCGAACGAAATGTGTGCGACGGGTTTGCGCGCTTTTTCTTTGACGAGAAAAATGATCACGGCGGCGGCGAGCAAACCGGGAATCAGCGTGAGAAAAAAAACTTTGTGAAAATTATGATTGAGCGCGCCGAGCAAAACAAACGCGGTCGCCGGGCCAACGATTGCGCCGCAAGTGTCCATCATGCGCTCGAAACCAAACGCCCGACCGTAAGTTTCCTTTGTCACTGAACCGGCGAGCAATGCTTTGCGAATTGGCGTGCGGATGCCGCGACCAAGCCATGCGAACGAACGCGCGAACAAAATTTGCCACGCCGCCGTTGCGAATCCAAACGACGCGGTTCCGAGCGCGGTGACAAAATAACCAATAACGGCAATGGGTTTGCGACGTTGCAGTTTGTCTGTGTAAAAACCCGAACCCATTTTTGCGAAGCTGGAAAGTCCGTCGGAAATGCCTTCAATCGCGCCAAGCCACGCGGCGGACGCGCCGAGCGTCGCCAAAAACGCGGGCAAAATTGCCGTCGCGGTTTCGTGCGACCAATCGCTGAACAGCGACGCGAGGCCGATGCCCAGAACGGTGGAATTGAGCCAGCGGAATTTTTTCGGCGCGCGGCTGGCTGGAATTTTTTCTTTCACGCCGCTGCCGAAGTTATCCGACAATTTCCGCGATCACGTCTTCGACCCTTGCGTTCCGAAATTTTTCTTCTTTCCGAACGATGAGGCGATGCGCGAGAACTTTTTGCGCGAGCGATTTTATCTGCGCGATGGAAACGGGATTTCCTTCAATCGCCGACATCGCCTGCGCCGCGCGAAATAAGCCGAGCGAGCCGCGCGGACTCGCGCCGAGCAACAGCGCCGGATGTTCGCGCGTCGCACGCACGATTTTCAAGACGTAATCGCACGCCGCCGAATCCACTTTCACTTCGCGCACGGCTTCCTGGCATTTCGTGATTTTGTCGGGCGTCGTCACCGGCTGCAGCGTTTCGATGGGATGACGCAATTGAAAGCGTTCGACCATTTCCTTTTCGTCGTTCAGATTCGGATAACCCAGATTCATGCGGATGAGGAAACGATCCTTTTGCGCTTCGGGCAAAAGAAACGTGCCTTCCTGCTCAATGGGATTTTGCGTGGCGATGACCATGAACGGCCGCTGCAATCGGTAAGTCACATTGCCCGCCGTGACCGACGATTCACCCATCGCTTCAAGCAACGCCGATTGCGTGCGCGGACTGGCGCGATTGATTTCATCCACGAGCACGAATTGCGAAAACAGCGGGCCGAAATGAAATTCGGAGCGTCCGGTTTGCGGATCAAGGCGCGGCTCGCCCAAAACATCCTGCGGCTGCAAATCCGGCGTGCATTGAATCCGCTTGAACGTGCAACCGGCGCTTTGCGCGATGGCGCGCGCGAGCATCGTCTTGGCCACGCCCGGAACGTCTTCGATCAACAAATGTCCTTCCGCCAGCAAAACGACGACGGCCAAAACAACTTGTTCGTGTTTGCCAACAATGACTTTTTCCACGTTGGAAATAATCTGCCGCGCGATTTCTGAAACTTCCGCCGGTGAAATTTTTTTAGTTTCCGCAATCGGCGGTAACGTCACTTTCGGTTTTTCCTTTTCCGTTGACGCAATGGAAATGGGCATAGGCTTTACGATTTCAAAAATTCGCCGAGGCTGCGAGCGATTTCCGACAACGAATTGATTTCCGCCGCTGAGTATTCGTGTTCGCGCATCGTGCCGATGCCGAATGTTCCGATGATTTTATTGCCGTCACGAATCGGAACGCACAGCGCGCCGCCGACGCCGGTTTGCTTCGCGCCCGGTTTGGCGACGCCGCTGGAATCTGTTTGCAAATTACAAATCGTCACCGGACGATTTTCAGCGGCGACCTGCCCGGCGATGCCTTTGCCGACCGGAATGGTTTTGACAATTTCCAGCATTGGCGGCGGCAAACCGATTTGCGCGGCGAGATGAAGCCATTGTTTTTCGGAATCCAAAACGTGAATCGTGCCGGTCTCGGAATTAAACTTTGCGAGCGTTTCGCGCAAAAATTTTTCTAAAGCGATTTCATCCATAAATTTTTTGTTCGCGCAAAATATCTGAAACTATTTTTCACCGTTGCCGGAACGATAATGTAGCACTTTGACTTTTTCCAAAGTCACCAGTCCGCCGCCCATCATTTGGTCGAGCGTCGGCAGAAATAGATTTATTTTTTCCTCGCTGTCCACGATTTCGATGACGAGCGGTAAATCCATCGAGAGCCGCAGAATTTTCGCCGTGTGCAGATGGCTGGATTTGCCGAAACCCATCGGCCCGCGCAAAACGGTCGCGCCGGCCAATTGCGCCGCGCGCGCGGCGAGCACGATGGCTTCGTAAAGCGGCTTGTGTTCCCAGCGGTCGCTTTCGCCGAGGAAAATTCGCAGGAGTATTGCGTCAGTTGGAATTTGCATAATTAAATTTCTGGTTCAACCACGAATGGACACGAATAAACACGAATTATTCCCGCCAGTGAACGCCGTTTTTGATTCGTGTGAATTGGTGTCCATTTGTGGTTAATTTCCTTTCATTGAATTGAACGCGCCGCCGAGCAGATAACCGAGCCACACGGCGATCATGCAGAGCGCGACGGATAAAATAACATTGCCGCCGGCATAAAGCCATTCACGCTCGCGCAAAAGATTCAGCGTTTGTAGACTGAACGAGGAAAACGTCGTGTAGCCGCCGCAAGCGCCGATCATCAGAAATTGAATGGCAAACGCGCGCGATTGCGGATCGAGCCGGCCTTCGGGAATGGTCAGTGCGGCGAAAATTCCGATGGCGAACGAGCCGGTGATGTTGATGACGAGCGTGCCGAATGGAAAACTTTCACCGAAACGCGCAGCGACGAGGCCGGAAAGCCAGAAACGGCTCACGCTGCCGAGCGCGCCGCCAAGTGCTACCCATAGATATGCGAGCATAAAAATTTCTCCGAATGCAACATCCATCGGTAGGAGTCATCAGCGCTGAACATCAGGCGGTTTTCCCATGCGGGACGGCAAACTCCATTGCCGGACATATTCATATTGCGCGTCGCGTCCGTTGGCAATGAGAATTTGCGAATTATTCATTTTTTCTCGTCGAATCTGTTTTGACGGGTGTAATGCGATAAAGTCCCGCGCCGTGCCAATGGATTTGCGGAGCGAATTGGTTTTTGCATTCGCCCAAATCTTTTTCGTTCCATAAATCGCGGATGTGGCAAGCGCCATCGAAGCCCAAATCGGCGAGCGAAACCGGCACTTTGGCGCCGTGCGCATCCGGCTGCGGATCGCGCGTGTTGAACAGCGCGACATATTTATCCGGCGAGCCGGGCACATCGGCAGTCCAGGCAATGAAGCCGTCGCGCTTAAAAAGCGGGTGATTGCCGCTGCTGTTTTGATCCACGTTGAGAACTTCGTCATTCGTCAGGAGACCAAAGGTAAAATCATCCAGCTTTGTCAAATCGCCGCCCATGATGAGTGGCGAACGCGCCACGCACCATAAGGTCATCAGCGTGATTTGTTCATCGGGCGTAAAATTCGTTTTGCGGCGGCCCAGGTCAATCACGCCCAACGGCAGCATGTCCGCGTCAGGAAAATGTCCCACGCCGATGAAGGGCGACCATTTGCGGCAGCGCTCGAATTGTTCCAGGAGCGCCGGCCATTTGTCCCAGAAATCATCGCTGATGCGCCACATGTTCGCATGACGCATGACGTGTTCGGCCTCGGCCACGGGGGTTTCGCCGGGCGAAAGGCTTAAAACCATCGCGCGACCAGAACGGTCAATCGCGGTGCGGATGGCCTCGATTTCAGGTTTGTTGCGCTCGTAAGGACGGCTTAAATCGTCCACCTTCACGAAATCCACATCCCACGACGCGATCAGTTGGAACACGGAATCGTAATATGCCTGGGCGCCGGGCTTCGTCATGTCCACGCCATACATGTCGGAATTCCAGGGACAAATGGAATTTGTGTCAGCAATATCGGCGGCGCGATTAGTCGTGCCGAAAACAGGCGTATTTTGCGCCACCGCTTGACGCGGAACACCGCGCAACAAATGGATTCCAAACTTCAAACCTTGGCGATGAACATAATCCGCCAACGGCTTGAAACCAGCGCCATCGGCGGCGGATGGAAAACGATTTGTGGCCGGCCATAAACGTCCGAATTTATCCATGACCAGCGCTGCGTCTTTGCGATAATCAAAACCGCGCGCGTTCGGCTCATACCATTGGATATCCACGACGATGTATTGCCAGCCATGCGATTTGAGTTTGGCCGCCATGACCTCCGCCTCGGCTTTTGTTTGCGCCTCCGTGACCGTCGTTGCGAAACCATCCCAACTGTTCCAACCCATCGGCGGTTTGGTGGCCCAACTCCAAAAAACGGGCGGTGACGGAATGTTTGCATTCGTCGTCGTCCCGGCTTTAACCGCCAAAGCTGACAACAAAAAAGTGACGGCGGCTAAAATGATTTTATTCGTATGAGTCATATTTCAACTTTTGAAACTTACAAAAGCCCACCCCAAGCGCAATCGGTAAAAGGAAATGAACCGCCTTTTCTTGACTCGCCGCGCGCGCGTTTTATCATGCGCGTTCAAATTTTTATGACGAACATTCAAAATATTGTGGCGCGCGAAATTCTGGACTCGCGCGGAAATCCAACCGTGGAAGTAGACGTGACGCTCGAATGCGGCGCAGCGGGTCGCGCGGCCGTTCCGAGCGGCGCGAGCACCGGCGAACATGAAGCGATTGAATTGCGCGACGGCGACAAAAAACGTTTCGGCGGCAAAGGCGTTTCCAAAGCCGTCAAAAATGTGACGGAAAAAATTCTGCCGGAGCTTCAAGGCATGGACGCGCTCGATCAACTTTCAATTGACCGCACGATGCTGGAATTGGACGGAACGGAAACCAAATCCAAACTCGGCGCGAACGCGATTCTTGCCGTGTCGCTCGCGAATGCCAAAGCCGCCGCCGCCGCGCTCGGCCAGCCGCTGTTCAAATATCTTGGCGGACCGAACGCGAAAATTTTGCCCGTGCCGATGGCCAACGTCATCAACGGCGGCGCGCACTCGGACGCGCCGATTGACTTTCAGGAATTCATGATCATGCCGCTCGGTTTGCCGACGTTCAGCGAAGGTTTGCGCGCGATCACGGAAACATTTCACGCGCTGAAATCCGTGCTCAAGAAAAAAGGTTGCAGCACGGCGGTCGGCGACGAAGGCGGTTTTGCGCCGAAACTCGGCAGCGTGGAAGAAGCGCTGGAAACCATTATTCAAGCCATCAAAGACGCCGGTTACAAACCCGGAAAAGATATTTATCTCACGCTCGATCCGGCGGCTTCCGAATTTTACGACGGCCATTCCAAATACACTTTCAAAAAATCCACCGGCGAAACTGTCAGCGGTGATGATCTCGTGGATTTTTACGCGAAGCTCGTAAATAAATATCCGATTGTCAGCATTGAAGACGGCTGTGGCGAAAGCGATTGGACGACGTGGAAAAAATTGACCGACAAAATCGGCGATAAAGTGCAACTCGTCGGCGACGATAATTTTGTCACCAATCCAAAATTTCTTCGCAAGGGAATTGACATGGGCGTGGCCAATTCAATTTTGGTGAAAGTGAATCAAATCGGTTCACTGACTGAAACTTTGGATTGCGTCGAACTGGCGAAAACTCATGCTTACACGGTGGTCATCTCGCATCGCTCCGGCGAGACGGAAGATGCGACGATTGCGGACATCGCCGTCGCCACGAACTGCGGCCAGATCAAAACCGGTTCGTTAAGCCGTTCGGATCGTTTGGCGAAATATAATCAACTGTTGCGCATTGAACAACTGCTGGGCAAAAATGCGATTTATGCGGGCACCAGCGCGTTGCCGAAAAAATAATTCGCCTGAAAATTTCAAAACCAGAAGCTGGTCCATCGGCTTCTGGTTTTCTTGATTGAATGATGGATTTTGCGAGTTGCTCCAAAGTGTTTCGGCGGAGAACCCTTCCTTTTGGAAATTTACGCATTGACCTTTTTATTTCACAAGGCAGACTATCCGGCTCGGTTTTGAATTAAATTTATGCAGCACATTCGCAACATCGCCATCATCGCGCACGTGGATCACGGCAAGACAACGCTCGTGGATTGTCTTCTTAAGCAGTCCGGCACGTTTCGCGCCAACCAGCATGAATCGCAGGATGAACGCCTGATGGATTCCATGGATTTGGAAAAAGAAAAAGGCATCACGATCCGCGCGAAAAATGCCGCGTTCAAATACAAAGATTTTCACATCAACATCGTGGACACGCCCGGCCACGCGGATTTCGGCGGCGAAGTCGAGCGCATCATGAACATGATTGACGGCGTGCTGCTCGTCGTTGATTCCGCCGAAGGGCCGCAGGCGCAAACGCGGTTTGTTTTGCGCAAAGCGCTCGAAGCAGGCGCGAAACCGATTGTCGTCATCAATAAAATTGATCGTGAGAACGCAAATCCAAAAAAAGTGCTCGACCAGGTTTTTGAATTATTTATTTCGTTGAACGCGACGGACGAGCAATTGGATTTTCCGTTCATTTATTGTTCGGCGAAGGAAGGCTACGCCAAAACCGAACTTTCTCACGTCACGGGCACGATGGAACCGTTGTTTGACGCCATCGTGAAATATATTCCCTCGCCGCGCGCGAAGGCGGGCGACGGCTTTCAAGTGCTCGTCGCCAATCTGGATTACAACGATTACGTCGGGCGCATCGCGTTCGGAAAAATTGTCGAGGGCAAAGTCAAATTGGGCGACGCGGCAATTTGTCGGCATGGCGACGGAAAAGTTTCCAAGAACAAAATCACGGCGATTTATCATTTTGAAGGCATGAAACGGATTGAAATTCCCGAAGCCCACGCCGGCGACATTGTGGGCCTGGCCGGTTTCGAGGATGTTTTCATCGGCGAAACCATTTGCGATTCCGAGGCGCGCACAGCGTTGCCTTACATTCCGATTGACCCGCCGACGATCCAAATGGAATTTGCCGTGAACGACGGCCCGCTCGCAGGCCAAGATGGAAAACTCGTCACCGCGCGGCACATTTGGGACCGGCTCGTAAAAGAAATTCGCACAAACGTCGCGCTGCGCATCGCGCAAACGGGCGATCCAAAAGTTTTTGCCGTGAGCGGGCGCGGCGAAATGCAGATCGCCATTCTCGTCGAACAAATGCGGCGCGAAGGTTACGAAGTTTTAGTTTCGCGCCCGGAAGTGCTTTGGAAAAAAGGTGAGAACGGCGAATTGTTCGAGCCGATTGAAAAATTATTTGTCGAAGTTCCGAGCGAAAATTTGGGCGCGATCATGGAAAATCTTTCCAACCGCAAGGCGCAGATCACAAACATGAACCATGTCGGCAATCAGGTTTCCGTCGAGGCGCTCGTGCCGATGCGCGGGTTGATTGGATTTGAAACGGATTTGGTCAATCAAACCAAAGGCATGGGCGTGATGAGCCATTTGTTTCACGAATACGGCCCGGACTGCGGCGAAATTGCCGCGCGCAAAAATGGTTCGCTCGTTTCGATGGATTCCGGCGAGGCGACGAGTTACGCGTTGAACATGGTGCAGGAACGCGGACGTTTGATGATTGAACCCGGCGACAATGTTTATATTGGGATGATTGTCGGCGAAAATGCGCGCGAAAATGATATTCCGGTGAATCCGGTAAAAGAAAAACGTTTGACGAACATGCGTTCGCAAGGCGACGGCAAAGGGATCGCGCTCTCGCCGCCGATGAAATTAAGTCTGGAACGCGCGCTGGAATATATTGACGTGGACGAATTCGTGGAAGCGACGCCAAAAAATCTGCGCCTGCGCAAAAAAATTCTGGATGAAAACCAGCGCAAACGTTCCGAGAAATCCCGCGTGATAAAATTCATCGAGAATTGAGGCGTCAGGATTTTTTTTGATCCGGCGATCTGGAAAATTCCATGCCGACGATGCAGACATCATCTTCAAATTCGTGGTCAATGGAAAAGGCGCGGATGGTGGCCATGAGTTCGTCAAACAATTGTTCGCCGGATTTTTGCATTAAATTTTGCAGGTCGAGCATCATCCGCTGCTGCGAATATAATTCTTCGTGAAGGCCCTGCACTTCGTAAAGGCCGTCGGTGAACAGCATGACAAAATCGCCGGGAGCCAAAATGGTTTCGCTGGTTTCGTAGGGCGGTTCTTCAAACAAACCGAGCGCGGGCTGGCCGTGGCCGCAGGCATTGCCGAGCGGTTCGATCCGGTTTTCCGAACGGCGCAAGAGCAGCGGCTTGGGATGGCCGGCATTGGCGAAGCGCATGACGCCGGTCTGACAATTGGCGACCATGTAAAACGCGGTGGTCAACATGGGCGAACCGGTGCTTTTGAGGATGTTGCCCAAATCGAAATTAAGTTTGCGCAGGAAAAATCCCGGTTCGCGCGCGAGCGGTTTCAATTCCTCGGACAAGGCGCGGATCATCGCGGTGACGAGCGCGGCGCGGACGCCGTGGCCGGTCACGTCGCAAATCAAAATGCCGACCTCCGAATCAGAAAGTTGCGCGACGCTGAAAAAATCGCCGCTGACGGCTTCAGCGGGTTGGTAGCGATGCGTGAAGCGAAAGGCGCTGTGTTCAGGCGCCACGTGGCGCGGGAAAACTGGAAATTGCTGCGGCAACATGGCGGTCTGGATTTCGCGCGCCGTGCGCAGATTTTCCTCGCGCAATTCGTTTTTAAGGCGCATTTCTTCCCGGCTGCGGGATAATTCAGCGGTGGTGCGGCGAATTTCCTCTTCGGAATGTTTGCGTTCGGTGATGTCCTCGACGGTGCCTTCGTAGTAAAGCAATTTTCCGTTCGCATCGCACATGGCGCGGCAATTTTCCGAAATCCAGATAATTTCGCCGTCCTTGCGATAGATGCGCGATTCAAAATCGGTGATGGTGTCGTTGGCTTGCATCACCCGCACAAATTCTTCGCGCCGGCCCGCGTCCACATATAATTTGCTGGCAATATCCGTGACGCGGGCCATCAAATCCGGCGGCGAGGCATAACCATAAATCCGGGCGAGCGCCATGTTGGCCAGCAAAAATTGTCCCTCGGGCGTCGTGCGAAAAATGCCTTCGACCAGATGATCGAAAATGCCGTAATAATTTTCTTTCTCTTTGACCAGCGCCATGCGCTCGAATTGCCGTTCAATCGCGCAACGAATGGTGCGATTCAAAAAACCGGCGTCCACCGTTTCCTTGGCCAAAAAATCCTGGGCGCCGGCGCACACCGCTTCCACCGCAAAGGCGTCATTGCCGCCCGGACCAAAAACGATGATGGGCATGGCCGGCATTCGCACCGCCAGCGACGTGATCTTGAAAAGCGCGGCGGTGTTTATTTGTTCCGGCTCGAACAAAAGAGCTTTGAAGGAATTTGTTTTGAGGAGGGCAACCGCCGTTTCAAATCCGCTGACTTCAACGGTTCCGCCGATTTCCTGCATTTTGTCGGCAATGACCTGCGCGAAGGGCGCGTCATTTCCGACAAATAAAACTTTCAATGTGTCTGATTCCATAATGCGATCCGGCCTGCCTTCAGGCGCAAGCCAAATCACTTCCTGAATCAAAGATACAGAATCGCGTCGTCATCGCAAGCGCGTTGCGGAATAAATTGATTCGGCTTTTCAACGCAACGCAATCGGCGTATTTTATTTTTCTGAAAAAATGCCCAGCGTTTTCATAAAAACTTACGGATGCCAGATGAATGAGCGCGATAGCGAAGCCGTCGCCGCGCAACTCGTCGCCAAAGGTTATTCGCTCGCGCCGTCGGAAAATCTCGCGGATGTCATTTTATTGAACACTTGCAGCGTGCGCGATTTCGCGGAGCAAAAAGCCATCGGCAAAATGCAGAATCTCGCCGCCGACGTGCGAAAAAACCGTCCGAACGTCGTGCTCGGTTTCATGGGCTGCATGGCGCAAAGTCGCGGACAGGAATTGATTGATAAATTGCCCGACGTGGATTTGGTTCTTGGCACGCAGAAGTTTCATCGCGCGGCAGATTACCTCGATGAAATCATTTCCGGCGCGCGCGAAAAAATCGTGGATGTGGCCGAGGAAAAAAACAGCGAGGCGACCATCCGCGAACATTTGCTCACCGGCAATTCAAAAAAATCCATTACCGCGTTTGTCAGCATCATGCAAGGCTGCAATCAGTATTGCACTTTTTGCATCGTGCCTTACACGCGCGGCGAAGAACGCAGCCGCACCATTCCCGACATCGTCGCCGAATGCCGCGAACTCGTTTCACGCGGCGTGAAGGAAATCACGCTGCTCGGACAGATCGTCACAAGCTATAGAAAGCGCGACTCATCACTCATCACTCATCACTTATCACTTTCTCCATTCGTTCAACTGCTCGACGCCGTTCACGAAATTGAAGGCCTGGAAAGAATTCGTTTCACCTCGCCGCATCCCAAAGGTTACGGCGACGATTTGATTGAGGCCTACGCGCGCCTGCCGAAACTTTGCGAGAGCGCGCACATTCCCGTTCAAAGCGGCAGCGACCGCATTTTGAAACTCATGCATCGCGGCTACACGCGCGAAAAATTTCTCGGCATCATCAAAAAATTGCGCGCCGCAAAACCAGAAATTGGAATCACGACGGACATCATCGTCGGTTTTCCCGGCGAGACGGAAGATGATTTTGAAGAAACGCTTTCGCTCGCGCGCGAGGTGGAATTTGACAACGCCTACATTTTCAAATACTCGCCGCGTCGCGACACGCCCGCCGCCGAAATGCCTGATCAAGTGCCGCAAAAAATCCGCGAAGAACGAAATCAAATTCTTCTGCAAACCATCAACGAAATCGGCGCGCGCAAATACAAAAAATTTATCGGACGACAAACGCAAATTCTCGTCGAAGGACCCAGCAAAAAAAACGCGGCGCGGATGTCCGGTCGCACGCGCTGCAACAAAATTGTTTTGTTCGACGGCAGCGAACGGCATCGCGGCCAGACCATGGATTTGAAAATCACGCGCGCCGGTTCCTTCACGCTTTACGGTGATCCCTCAATTGTAAATTTGTAATATCTTCCGGAGGTTTAATCGCCAACTTCCCTGCCGCAATTATCATTGATGTCAATAAATTGTTCCGGCGCATGTAAAATATGCGTTGACACATTTTGAGTTTGTGATAAAAATGATTACGACTCTCTTAACAACACAATCAAAAGGCAAATCATGAAAATTATAACCACGAAAACAGTCCTAAATTTATTTTTGACCGCAGCCTGCGTTGCAGTCATGGATTCAACTTCAGCGCAAAACTTGATTCTCAATCCTGGGTTTGAAACCGGAATGGGTGGAACCGCTGACAATTGGAACCTGGCGCAGGCCGCCGGCGGCCCCGTATATGGAATGCGCACAAATGACAATCCCAATGCCGGCTCGTTTAATTTTGAGGCGCATCTTGCCAGCACCGGCGCGGGACCGGTAGTTCGATTTGAGCAGGATGCGGTTCCCGTGACCGGAGGATTATCATATAATTTCTCTTTTTATGCCGATGCTTTGGCTGGCAGCGCAGGAGATGTTACCCAGTGGGATATTCAATGGTTTAACGGTGGATTGGTCGGTGAAACCGGTTTTCAAAACTATACTCCTGGAAATAATTCCTATGCCTTCATTAACAACGTGGTAAATGCCCCGGCAGGCGCGACATCCGCTGACGTCATTTTTTACAACGCGGGTGCGGCGGATCAATCATTATCAGCGACAATAGATTTTGATAATGTTTCCCTGTCGGCGGTTCCTGAACCGGGCACCATTGCACTTATGGGTTTAGGATTATTCGGCGTCATAATGGGTGCACGCAAACGCAATCTGTAAATATCATCAAGGATGATACACGTTGGCAACGCGCGTAATCATACTTAAGCGCCGAGAGGCTGAAGCCGTTGCAGGCAAATATCAGCTTGGCGGCTGGATATTTATGACTGCCATTACGAATGTAATTTAGTTAACCATAGTATTGCGGCGCTTTATTAGAAAGCGGCATAGTTACAATGATACGACCATTTATTATCGCTTCGGCGGCAGTTGCCTTTTATGTTTTCAATGTTACAAGTGTAAGCGGGGACCAACCACAGATTGGCATCCAATGTGGCGTTCAATTAAGCTGGCCAACTGCTACCAATGATAACTATCAAGTGCAATGGTCATCCAGTCTGGGTTCCACATGGACAGATCTCGGTGAACTAATGCCCGGCGATGGAACGACTAACTCACTTTATGATCCAGTTCCAAGTGGAGCACGGAGCTATCAGGTTTTGGAAATGATTCCCGGCGCCGCTCCGCTTTCTACAATCCTTACAAATGGCGGGTTTGAATCGGGAAGCGCAAATACCGCCAATGATTGGACTGTGGATACGGCCGCTGGCGGGCCTGTCTATGCGGTGCGAACAAATGATAATCCGCATAGCGGCTCATTTAACTTCGAAGTTCATCTGGCCAGCGCCGGTGCCGGTCCAGTAGTCCAATTCAATCAAGCCGGAGCGCCTGTAACCGGAGGAACAACTTACCCCTTCGTCTTCTATGCGAATGCTTTGAGTGGCAGCGCTGGCTGTAATGCCCAGTGGCGAATTGTGTGGAACTCTGGCGGAGATACGGGTTACCAGACTTTTACTCCCGGAAATAACTCTTATATCATGATCAGTAACTCAATTACTGCTCCGGTTGGCGCAACCTCGGCAACCATCTATTTCCATTTTGCGGGCGCAGCAAGTCCAAGTCAGTCGGCCACCGTTGATCTTGATGATGTCGCGCTTGATTCAGGCGGCGGCTCCGCCAGCCCCGGCCTTACCAACATCTTGCCCGTTGTAAGTCAGCCGGTCGCCACCGTAATTTGGCCCACAACTACTGGCACTCAATACCAACCAGAAATTACCACTAATCTGGCAGGGATATGGAACACCAATTTCCCCATGATTGTGGGAGATGGCAATACTAGCTCAATGATATTTCCGATGACGAATAATCCCTTGTTTTTTCGTTTGTATATTCCTCCAGTTGTTATTCTGCCGCCGTCAAACATGCAGCAAATCATATCTGGACTCACGAACGCCATCGGCTTGGCTTGGACGGCCAGTTCCACGCCCGGCGTAACCGGCTACCGTATTCTCTATGGATTAACTAGCGATAGTCTGACCAATTCGATGGACGTTGGGAATGTCAACTCCGCCACTATCGCGAACTTGACTTCAGACCAAACCTACTACATCGCGATCATTACCCTCACGTCCAGCGGCCAAAGTCTTTCTACAAGTGACACCATCATGGCGCAGCCTGATACAACTGTCGGAGTCGTTCCACTCTTCGATGCCAGCACGCCGCTGGAACCGGACACGATCTCTAACACGCCGACGGCGCTCATCACCCGGATTGCCGACCGGCCGTGCGGTCGTCATGCCCGTGAGAACGGACCTTCGTTTAGTCTGTATGATACTTATTTGATTTTCTATTGGGAGCAGCGTATGACCACCATCGAAATTGACGATCCCATTGGCAAAGGCGGGAACAGCATTACGTTCCACATGCAGTCACTTAATGGATTGGATACGCCAAACATCCGTTTCTTTTTTCAGGGCCAGACCACGGTGGCGCAATATGGTGACAATGAGTATTCAGTCCAGGCAGACTCAAGTTTGACCAACTGGATGTTTAATCTCACCCATAATGCTACTGGCGGTTCCTTGCAGGTGGGTGATAAGATTGAGTTTGAATTCAGCCCGTTCATGCTATCGGCCACGAACGGACAACTTAACTACTATGGAAGTGCAATTCTCTATGTGGCCGGGCAAGGTATTGTTCCATGGCAAACTTATATGACCAACATTGATCTGAACCCAGCCAATGACGGTCCCATTGTTGCTGGTGTCAGGACGAACATAGACTCATATCCCATTCCCATCAACGGTTGGCTCGGCGGCGGCGATACGATGCCATATCAATATTCTGGCGAAACAAATCATGTCTTCAATCAACTGGCACCGAACGCATCACCCGCGACCGGAGAGCCGTTTCTCCTGGGGCGGCGGTTGCATGAAACGGACTTTGCGGACGGCACCCATGCCGAGCCTGGCAACTCGGTCTATACCGAGCAAATAGGCAAGGTGGGACCGAAATTTATTAATGTCAGTTGCGTCGCGTGTCACGTCAACAACGGTCGCGCGCTTCCGCCCGCCATCGGCGTCCCGATGCTACAATCAGTTGTGCGAGTAGGCAGCGACGCAAGTGGAACACCCGATCCGATTCTTGGTTTGGTGCTCCAACCACAGGCCACAAGCGGGTCGCCCGAAGACTCTGTAACGATTTCCAGTTACACAACCATCAATGGTCAATACGGCGACGGCACACCCTACACTTTGCAAAAACCGAACTACTCCTTCGGAAACCATACTCCAGCTTTCTATTCCGTGCGTCTCGCGCCCCAACTCGTAGGCATTGGCCTACTCGAAGCGGTCAGCGAAAGCACCATTCAAGCTTTGGCGGACACTGACAATGCCGGCACCAACGGTATAGCCGGGCGCATCCAAACCGTCACCGATCCGCAAACCGGCCAACCGCGCCTGGGACGCTTCGGTTATAAAGCAGGAAAGGCGCGCGTCAATGAACAAATCGCCGGCGCCCTCAACACTGACATGGGAGTGACTACTTCAATTTTCCCGATTCTTGACGGCGATACCACCAGCGGTTCCGTCGAACTCTCTGATAATGACCTCACGAATTGGACACGCTACATTTCTTCACTCGGGGTCAACGCCCGCCGCAACCTGACTGACCCGCAATGTCTGCAAGGCGAACAGTTATTTGCCAGCGCCAATTGTGTGCAATGCCATACACCAACTCTCCAAACCAGTCGCTATGCTCCCATTGCTGAACTCCGCAACCAGACTATTCATCCCTACACCGATTTGCTTTTGCACGATATGGGACCGGGTTTGGCGGATGACATGGGTGAAGGGAATGCCAGCGGCTCGCAATGGCGCACTTCACCGCTCTGGAGCATCGGCCTGACTGCGGGGGCTAGTGGCGGCGAAGCCTATCTTCACGATGGCCGCGCGCACACTCTCGAAGAAGCCATTCTCTGGCACGGCGGCGAAGCCGAAGCGTCGCAGGAAGCTTTCCGCAATATGTCCGCCCCAGATCGGGCAGCGCTCATCGCTTTTTTGAAATCACTTTAATAAAACTGGCGAGTTTTATCAGGCATTCAACAGTTTTAGATAATTTTGAAAAAGCGTCCTGGGCCGTTTGCAACCTGCAACTATAAATCCATTCAAGTTTGCGCGATGCAATTTGAATTGCCCCAAAATTCCTCTTCTTTTCTCATTTCCTTTTGTTTCGATGGTTTTCATTGTCGGCATGTTCACTGCTTGAACGAGTCTGCAAGTTGGATCCGAAGGGTTCGCTGAATGGCGCGCCGCAAATTGAAAACATTAACAGCAAATAAAAATTTTTATGAAAACTCTTGAAGATCTCTTTTTAGATTCACTGGCGGACATGTATTACGCCGAAAATCAACTCACAAAAGCGCTCCCCAAAATGGCCAAAGTCGCGACGCATGATAATTTGCGCGAGGCATTTGAAGCTCATTTGGTGGAAACGGAAGGACACGTGCAAAAATTGGAGCGGGTGTTTGAAGCCTTTGGCAAGGAGGCGAAAAGCAAAAAATGCCCGGCGATTTTGGGCATCATCGAGGAAGCAGAGGAAATGATTTCGGAAAATAAAAAGTCGCCGACCATCAATGCCGCGCTGATTTTTGCCGGGCAAAAGGCGGAACATTATGAAATCGCTTCCTATGGCGGCCTGCGCGATTGGGCGCGGCTCCTGGGCAAAGAAGATGCCGCCGACGTTTTGGATGAAATTTTGGATGAAGAAAAAGCGGCGGACGACAAATTGACTGAACTGGCCGAGGAAGGTTGCAACGAATCCGCCAACAGCGGGGAAGAACCTGAATCCGCCGGTCGCTCCGCGCGTGGCAAAGCCGCCACCCTGTAACAATCTCGCCGGCGCCTGCCCCGGCGCCTCCTATCCCCCGAAAAGCCGGATCTGCCTGGATCCGGTTTTTTTATGTCTTGGTAGTGCGCCCTAAAATTTTTATAGTTTGGAAATGGTTCACGTTGGCATTGGTTACGACGTTCATGCGTTGGTCGCGGGCCGAAAACTTATTCTCGGCGGCGTCGAAATTCCGCACACCAAAGGACTCGACGGTCATTCGGATGCCGACGCGCTCCTGCACGCGATTTGCGATGCGCTGCTCGGCGCGTTGGGCGAGCCAGACATCGGCCATTTTTTTCCGAACACCGACCCGCGCTGGAAAAATGTTCCCAGCAAAATATTTTTGGAAGAAGCCGCGCGCATCATTGGCCTGCGCCAGGGAAAAATCGTGAATGTGGATGCAACGGTCATCGCGCAGGCGCCGAAAATTTATCCGCACCTCAACGCCATGAAAAATGGCATCGCCGACGCCTTGAAAATAAATTTTCAACACATCGGCATCAAAGCGACGACCAACGAATGGATGGGATTCATTGGCCGTGAAGAAGGCATTGCGGCGATGGCGGTGGCGAGCGTGGATTTACCGGCGATCCGCAGTTAATGGCTATGCCCAAAACTGAAATCAGTGGACAAAATGGCGGGAACGAAAAGGAAAAATCGTCGCGATTCGCCATTCCGCGCGACGTGGCGGGCCGCATCGGATTGTTATTCCTCGCGTTATGCGCGCTAAAACTGGCAAAGCTCGCCGTATTTAGAAAACATTTGTTTGAAGTTCACTGGCGGATCAACAACGAAACTTACGATTGGCTGAATGTCGCGGCCTTTTATTTTTTTGCCGCGCTGGTGGGATTGAACTTATGGCAGTTTGCGCGGCGTTGCTCGGTCAAAGGCACGCAAACAATCCGGGCGGCCAATGCGCTGGTGCTTTTGGCCGGGGCAATTTTTATTCTTCTGACGCTCAAGGCTGATGACAAAAATTTTCTTTATCCGTTGATCAACGGAACATTTGGCTGGGATTTGCGATGGTATTTGAGTCAAAGTTTTTTCTTCCAACAACCCTTTTTAGCAGTTTGGATTTTTGTCTATGCGGCAATTTATTATGTGCTCGCGCGCACCCAGCGGGGGCATTTGGTTTTGCATTTGACGGCCATTTTCGCCGCCGTTTATGTGGCAACCTGCTTGCGTGATTTGGCGATTTGCAGAACTGCATTATTAACGGCAGATTGCCTCGGAATTGCCTGCCTCGCGGCAGGAACCGGCGTCTTGCGCCCGGCCAACTGGCTTTGCGCCATATTGCCGTGGCTTTGGTTTGGATTTTTATTTCTGATTTTTCAATCGCCGGAACATTGGGTGGTATTTGGCGATCCCGAAGCCGCTACGTTGTGGGGTTGGAGCCTTGTTTTATTCGCCGGCTTAAGTATTTTTGCGTGGCGAAGGAATTTCGCCGGCGCGTGGCTGTGGCTTTTGCCCTTTGCCTTCACGTCATTTCTACTGCTGACCAATGTCAATTATCCGGAGGCGCTCAATTATCGCCATTTTCTTTTCATAGGACTGACGTTGCCGCGCTATTTTTTGGGAAACTTTTTTATCGCTTTGACATTGCTGGTCATCGCGACGATTTACCGGCGCTGGCTGCCAAAAGCTTCATTGCTGTGGCTGGATGTTATTAACCTGCTTCTGATTATGCTTTCGCTGGCGGATTTGCGGCTGTCGCAAATCATGAACATCCGGCTGGATTGGCAGGCGATTAAATTTGGCGCGGACCCGAAAATGGTTTGGCGGCTGTCGCAACCCTATCTGCCCGGACTGATCGTCAGTGCCATCATGATCATCGGCCTCTATGCGGTGCTCATCGGTTTATGGCGGCGCGAGGCAACTTTCCAATCCGCGCAAATCGGGCGCGGCGGAAGATTTGCCATCGTGATATTTTTGCTGCTGGGATTTTGCGGTCACTATTTCGCCGCTCACGACAAGGCCGAAGGACAATCCGCTGTATTATTGCTGGCGAGCAGCCCGTTGTTCGCCACCTTGGACAATTCCCTATTGGATAAAAATAAATTTGTGCTGACGGCGGAAAAATTGCACGAAACCTCGATGCTCCAGCCGCCGACGCCGTCGGAACATGCGCCGCGAAATTTGAATGTGCTGCTGATTTTTCAGGAATCTTCCTACAACAAATATCTCTCGCTCTTCGACGGAACGAACGACACGGAACCGCTGCTGGCGCATTATAAAAACCGCATGGAACTTTTTCCAAATTTTTTCTCCAGCTTTGCCGGTTCCATTTACGCGCGTTTTGCGACCTTCACCGGACTTTATCCCGTGAAAAATTTTGACGCATTTACGTTCCATCGCGTGAACGTAAAAAGTCTTTTCGGAATTTTACAACATCACGGTTACGAAAATTCCGTATTTTATTCATCATATTTTGATTACACCGGTTTCCGCGATTTTCTGCAAGGACGCGGCATTCAATATATGTATGACGCGGACACGATGCCCGGACGCCAGCCGGGAGTTTCTGTTTCATGGGGATTGCCTGAAGAAGAAACGTTGAAAGCCATCCAGGCGCAAATTCAATCATACGCCACCAACCATCAAAAATTTTTTCTTACTTACGTTCCCGCCGCGCCGCATAATCCGTTTGACGGAGTGCCGGCCCAATTTCAAAAATATCGCCTGCAAAAAATCGGCGATTACACACCCGTCTATCTTGACAACCTGCTTTACATGGATTCGATCATCGCTTCGATTTTAGATCAGTTGAAAAGCTCCGGGCTTTTGAATAATACTCTGGTCATCATCACCGATGATCATGGTGAAATGCTTGGTGAAAATGGCGGACCCGTTGGTCACGGCTGGGCCGTCACACCCGCGTTGGCAAACATTCCGCTGATCATCATGGACCCGGCCAAACCCGAATATCACATCAACCACACCATCGGCTCGCAAGTGGATTTGCTGCCCATCATCCTCGACTTGCTGGGCATTCCCGTTCCCGATGACCAACTTTATCAAGGCGAATCGCTTTATTCTGACCGGGCGCAAGCCGACCGCACCATTTATCTCAATTCATTTCAGCAATATGGAATCATCCAAGGTCACCGCTTCATTGGCGGCGAGCGCGACACAGAAAATCAAGGAACGGAAGCGTTGAAAACCTTTGCCATCGTCAACCACGGCGCCCGCACCCTTTTTCCCGCGACCAATTCTCCCGGCGCGCCCGTCCCATCCATCGGCAACTTCGACCGGTTTCAGGAAAATTTGCTGCAAAACTATTCGCACTATTGCCAGACCAAATGATAAAGTTTTAATCCAATTGCAAATTTCCAAAAAACCGGACATTCCAAAATAACCGCAAAAATGGCCAAAGCAGAAATCAGTTGGAAACGCCTCACCGCCGACGGCGAAAAATTGCAGGTTTATGTGCAGCACGTGAAACGTGACTGGCGATTTTTTCACCGTCAAAAACGTTTTGATCAATGGCAGCCGGTGGCCGAGCCGCCGCTGGCAGACTGGCTGGAATTGCTCGACGCCGTGCAGCGGCTGATCACGCGCCGCCGTTATCAACCCGATGACGAAGAGCGTTTGCGCCGGCAAATTCGCGAGCGTTTTCCGGACGCGGAAATTTAACCCGCGAGAATTTGCCCGGCAGAATTTCGCCGCTGAAAAATTTTCTTTCAAAGGCGCCATTGATTTTGCGCTGACAATTTTTCAAAACTGATTTACCTTTCGCGAAATGGCCAAGCTGCCTTTGATCCTCATCACGCCCAGCCTGGAGAAACGCGGGATTGAATTCCACGATTTGTCCGTCAGCCTTTCGCTCAAATATGAAAACGCCGTTTTGCGCGCCGGCGGAATTCCCATCGTAGTCCCGATTTCAACGGATCGAAAAACTCTGGCGGAAACGGCGCGGCGCGTGGATGGAATAATTTTGACGGGCGGCGATGATATTAATCCCGATCTTTATGCCAGGAAGTTGCCGCGCGCCGTGCGCAAAACGATTGCACAAACTCCCGACGGCGGCCGGCGCGATTTGCTGGAATTGATTTTGATTCAGGAAATTTTCCGGCAGCGCAAGCCGTTATTGGCGATTTGTCGCGGGCATCAATTGTTGAACATCGCGCTGGGCGGAAGTTTGATCGCCGATATCCGGCGGCAAATTCCCGGCGCGCTGAATCATCAGCGATTGGATCTGGCGGGCGAATTAGTTCATGAAGTGGCGTTGACAGCGGGTTCGCGGCTGTCCAAGATTGTCGGGAAGCAGGTTTTAAGCGTGAACAGTTCGCATCATCAAGCTGTCCTAAAACCAGCCGGACCGTTGATGGCCGTGGCGCACAGCCGCGATGGCATCGTCGAGGCGATGGAATTGAAACCGGAAGCGGCGCGACAAATGCCGTTTTTTTTGAGTGTGCAGTTTCATCCTGAACGCTTGACGGAACGGCATGAAGCTCATCGCGCGATTTTTGCGCGATTTATCGAAGCGTGCAGATAAAGGAAAATATGAAAGCTAAAATTCTTATCGTGGATGACGAGGCGGACGTGCGCGAGTTGCTGGCCGCCGTGCTGGAAGATTATTATGATACGATGCAGGCCGAGAGCGCGGCGGTCTTGCAAAAATATTTTTCCAAGGACGCGCCGGATGTGATCCTGCTCGACGTTAAATTGCCGGACGCGCACGGCCTCGATCTGATTCCCGAAATAAAAAAACATTGGCCGGGAACGGAAGTGATCGTTTTAAGCGGGCAGGGCACGATCACGATGGCGGTGGAAGCGGGACGGCGCGGCGCTTTTAATTTTCTTTCCAAGCCGTTTGAAAATGAAAAATTGCTTGCGGACGTAAGATGCGCCATTGAACGCAAGGAACAGACCGAGGAAAATTCCACGCTGCGGCGCGCGCTCGAAACGATGAGCGGCTCTGTCTCGCCCATTTTTCGCAGCCAAAGCATGCAGCAAGTCGTCCGCACCGTCGAACGCATTGCGCCCAGCGACGTGACGGTGTTGATCACCGGCGAAAGTGGGGCCGGCAAAGAAGTCATCGCCGATCTCATTCACTCATTAAGTCCGCGCGCAAAAAATCGCATCATCAAAATCAACTGTGCCGCGTTGCCGCGCGAATTGATCGAGAGCGAATTGTTCGGCTCGGTCAAAGGCGCGTTCACCGGCGCGTTCGCCGACCGCGAAGGATTGTTTCGCCAGGCCGAAGGCGGCACCCTTTTCCTCGACGAAATTTCCGAGATGCCGGTTGACACGCAAAGTAAATTGCTGCGCGTGTTGCAGGACCAGGAAGTGCGCCCCGTCGGCGGCAAGACCAGCTACAAAACCAACTGCCGCATCATCGCCGCCACCAATCGCCGGCCCGAAGAAGCCATCAAGGCCGGCAAAATGCGCGAAGATTTATTTTATCGCATCAGCGCGATTTCCGTTCATCTTCCGCCCTTGCGCGAACGCCCGGACGACATCATGCCGCTGGCCAATTCATTTTTGCAACGTTTCGCCGCGCAAGCCAATCGCGGCATCCGCAGCTTCAAGGCCGATGCGATTGACCGGCTCACCGATTTTTCCTGGCCCGGCAACATCCGCCAGTTGCAAAACGAGATTCAACGCGCCGTGCTTCTGAGTGAGGGCGATGAAGTGGCCGCCGCCGATCTTTCCATCAGTTCCATCAAAGCCGGCGATGAAGACTTTACGTTGCTCGAAGGCGTCGAGCGCAACACGATCCTGCAAACCTTGAAAGATGCCAACGGCAACAAACTGGACGCCGCCAAACGCCTCGGCATTGGCCGCCAGACACTTTACAACAAACTTAAGGCTTACGGGATTGAAGCCTGATCCAATTAAAAGTGCGGCCGGCGGGTGAATCCTGATCGCTTACTTCAACTTGACCCGGCCGCGCTTCGGTTTATTTTCAGCGCATGAAAAAGATTTCGCTTTGGCTTTTTATTTTAGTTTTCACCGCTTCGTTTGCGCGCGCGCAGGACGCGGCGACGCAGCAGCAGATTGACAAGTTGTCCGGGCAAATCCAGGACATCGAAGATGCGCAGGCGACGCAGGACAAAAGCATCAGCGCGCTGGAAAAACAAATCAGCGATTTGAGCGGTAAATTAAACCAGCCGGACGCAAATACTTTTGCCAGCGCGGACGACCTGAAAAAACTGGCCGAACAGGTCCAGGAAATTGACAAAAAACGGCAGGACGACAATGATTTGATTTTGAAGCAGCTTGAAAAAATTGCCAAGGCCGGCGGCGGAACAGTTTCGCATCACGCTGCGGCGCCGGTCGTTTCAACCACGACCCCGGATAATGCAAGCCCGGCTCCGGGCGGCCCGCAAAAAGGTTACGATTATACGATTGCCTCCGGCGATACGATTTCTGCAATCGCCAAGAGATGTCGCGCGCAAGGCGTCAAAGTGACCAGTGATGAGATTTTGAAGGCGAACCCGGGTTTGGATCCAAAAAGTTTGGTCGTGGGAAAAAAGATTTTTATTCCGGACGCGAATGCAAAATGATTTATTTCAATCTGCGCAATCTACCGTTCAATCTGGGAATTTGAAATGAATCAGCAAAACGACCGCCGCCGCGACCAAACAGTAAAAGCCAAAAAATTTCCAGCGTCCGGCTTCGAGCCAGCGCGAGAGCCATTTGAGCGCGAGCAGGCCCGCCAAAAAACTAAAAATCATTCCGATGATGCTCGGCAAAAAAAGGTGGGCGAGTGAACCGGAGCCGTTGAGCGCGTGCGCTTTGATTAAACGCCAGGTTTCGCGCGCGACGACCGGCGGCGTCAAAACAACGGCCAGCGCAAAACTGAATTCTTCCAATTTTCTTTTAGGCAAACCGAGCAACAAGCCGGTTGAAATTGTCGCGCCCGAGCGCGAGAAACCGCGAAACGGCAGGCAAAGTCCTTGCACAAGTCCAATCCAAATGGAATGCGCGGGTTGAATTTCCGATTGGCGCGGAATTTTTTGTTCGCGTGTTCCGGCAATGATAATCAAAATGCCGACGGTCGCGAGCGCGACGGCAATCAAAAGTAAATTATCAAACAGGTCTTCGATTTCGGCGTGCGGGTGGCCGCGTAAAAAAACTTTTTCGATTAAAATTTTCAAGCCGTAGCCGACGATGCCGGTGCAAATCGTGGCGATAATAATTTGAATGACGAACCAGCGAAATTTTCCGGTGGCAAAAAAATAATCGCGCTGCCAGCCTTTCCAAAAATAAACGATCACGGCGAACATCGTGCCTGTGTGCAGCATGACCAGCAGCATCGTCATTTCGGGACTCGAAGGATCCAGCCCCATGATTTTTTCCGCGACGATGACGTGCGCGGAACTGGAAACGGGCAAAAGTTCACACGCGCCTTGAATGAGCGCCAGGATCAGGATTTGAAAATAATTTAACATGGTCTAAAAATGGGCGCGCGCCTTGACTTGAAATCGCCGGCAAAAAATAAAAGGACACGCGGCAATTATTTTTTTCCCCAGAAATTTTTATTTTCCTCGGCGCGTTGTTTGACTTTGAGCTGGCCGAGGATCGAATGCCAGCCGATGTAGATTTTATGCCACTGGCTTTCGAGGCCGCGCAAGGCGCCTTCGCTCAATTCGCTCAAATAGCGCAGGGACGGCGCGTTGCCGATGAGGGCGTGGACTTCCTCGCGCGTGGGCGAGGCGACTTCGACGGACGCATAAATCAATTCGAGTTCCTGCACGATGATGCTTTTGGTCTCGAGGAAATGATTTTCATCCGCCGGCCCGAATTTTTTGGCGCGCGCGACGTTGACGAAGTGGTTGAATTGTTTCCAGCACTCGATGTGAGTTTCGATCTGGGTGACGAGTTGGTTGAGTTCTTTGGCGGTCATAAGCATTTCAGGTTGGCGTGGGCGAAAGGGCGGATTGCGGGAAAAGAAAAACAATCGCGCCGCCGCGCAACTCGCGGGCGGTGATGCGCAGGCTGCCGAAGTGAAGGCTGATTTCGGCCAGCGGCATTTGCGCCGCGCGGGCTTCACGAAATAAAACCAGAACGTCGCGGCCAATCTCCTGGAGCAACGCCGGCGGATACGCGGAAGAAACGGTGGACGTGACGATTTGCCCGTCGCGGTCAACGCTCAAGCTGCCCGCCGGCAATGGCTGGATGGTCGCGCGCGAGCGGAAAATGCGAAAAAGTTTTTTTAAGAATCCCATGACGCGACGAGTTTTCTGCTTTTGCCCAGCAATGAATTGGCCGGCGTGTTGGGCGACCAGCCGACGAGAAAAGATTTGTCGCCATGCGGCAGCACCATCACTTGTTTTTCCAAATTATGCGCAGCGACATGCGAGAGCGGACCGGCTTCGATTTTTTCGCCCAGCGTCCGGGCGATGGCCGCCGCGCGCCGCGTCCAGACGGCAAGTTGCTCGGCGGATTGCACGCCGAGGGTTTCCGGTTCGCCCGCGCCTTCGGCGGGAACGGCGATGACAAATTCTGCGCCTTCGCGGGTGAGCAGCGCCAGTTTCCAAATCGTTTTTCGATGACCGGCGTCTTCAATGGATTGAGGTTCGAGGGATGGATTGGCATTTTCGTCCATCGCCTGCGCGGATTCGAGCAACAAAGCATTGACGGATTTGGTGATGGTGCGCTGACGATTCGGTTCGGCGGGCAAATTTTCAAACGTGCCGGATTTCCACGCCAAAATTCTTTGGAAGGCCGCCGCGCCGCGCGCGCCGTCGGCCTCGGCATCAATCAATTCACCGTCTTGCAACCATATTTTCGCCACGAGCGGGCCGCGCGTGATTCGCAAAACGGTCGAGCTGCGGGACAAACATTCCATTTGGATGATGTCCATGAGTCCCTTGCTTTGGATGCCGCGAAAACCGCCGTCGGTGGCTGCGCCCAAAAGTGATTCGAGACATTCGGCGAACATTTTTATATTTCGCTGCATGTCAATTTTGAGCCAGAACAAATCCACCCCGAGCGCATAGGCGCGGGAACGAAATTCCTCGTCTTCCAGTCCGCTTAAAACGACGGTGCGCAGTTCGGGAAAACGGCGGCGCACAATCGCCAGCACTTGCAGGCCGTCCATGCGCGGCATTTTCAGATCGCAGATCAGCAGCCGGAACGGTTCGGATTCGAGCATCGCCAGCGCGCGTTTGGCAGAAGAAGCCGTGCGCACGTCCGGCTGGCTGGGAAATTTTGAGAGCATTTCGCGACTCAAATCCAGCCAGTCGGCATCGTCGTCCAAAACTAAAATTTTATACGGTGTGTCCATTTTGTGGCCTCAACCGCTAACGCTGAACCTGCGATTTCAAGCCTGAAACCATTTCTTATAAGTTAGCAATCGCCGTTCCGCAATCGAAATGCCCACGGATAAAAAATCAAAGTTGTGATTTTTGGACACAAACGGACAATCAAGTCCCAAGATGGGACATTTTTTTCGCGTAAAAATCGTTTTTTCCAATCTTCACAACTAATTCCAACGTGGCGCAGTTTCTGCTAAATCCCCAATCGTCATGCCGAACACAATGAAAATTAAATTCGCCGGACTGCTCCGCAGTTGGTTTCATTATTTTGAAGATAAAGAAATCGCGCCCGCATCCGCGCGCCCCGTTGCCGCCCGCGCGCCGGTTCTTCAGGAGACGGTCGCCGAACGCCCCGCGTCTTCCACGCAGAAAATTTTTGTTCCGCCAGCCACTCCTGCCAACCCAAACGAAATCCAATTGCCATTGCAGCCGATTTTGGCTGCCTTGGCCATGGAACTTCGCGCCAAAATCATGAGCGTCAACACCAGCGGAATGACGATTGCCATTCCCGTGGAAAAAGTTCTCGCGCAATTGGCGACCGGCTCGGTGAAAATTTCTTTTGGCGAACTTCGCCAGCTTGCGTCCGGCGTCTTTGCCCATTCCGGCGGCGAACACGATGCCAAAGCCGTGGTGCTTCCGTTGAACCAGATTCTTGCCCAAATCAATCCGACTCTGCTCGCGCGGCGTTCCGCGCAAAAAAAAGTGGAAGTCACCGATGAAGTTTCGAGTCCGTTCGATACTCGCGGCGAAGGGTTGAGAATTTCCAGCGAGCCGCCCAAAGCTCCAAAAGCTCCGGCGCCGCCGCCACCATTGCCGCGTATCGCCACCATTGCCGAAGAGCCGGTTTCATCGTTGCCCGTCCGTCCCGCGCCAAACTTTACCGCGCGCGCTGTTACTCCCGTGACGCCAACTTATGAACGCCAGGTGAAACCACAAACGGAAAATGGCTCGCGCAATGGCGCCAACGGCGCGCATAAAGCCGGTTCGTTTGACCCCGCCTTTTCCGGGATGATCAACAGTGCGCCGCAGATTTCCCTGGAGCAACCCGTTCTCGCGCCGCTCAACGCGCTGGCCGAAAGCTGGCCGGAATCGTTGCGGCTGGAAATCGCCCAACTCAATCTTTCCAGTGCCCGGATCGCGCTGCCGGCAAACCTTGTCGAACCGGCGCTCAAACGCGGGCGCGTGATTTTTTCCTGGCGCGATTTGCGTTCCTGGATCAAACCGACGCCGCCCAACGTTTCCGTTCATGACGGCGTTGAATTGGAACTGCCCTTGAAAGTTCTCGCGCCTTTATTTTTCTCGCGCCCTCAAAACGGCGCGGGACGCAAAAAAGTTTCGGTGGCGGAAGAAATTCCGAATTTATTTTTCGGGTTTCCGCAACCGGCCAACGAACCGGAGCCAACCAGGCCGTCCGTTGCCGGGGTTCCGCTACCGGACACGAATTTTTTCACGCGCGGCAACCAGCCGGAAACGAGTGATTCGGAATTCAAACGCAAAGGCGGCACGGATTTTCTTTCGCGCGGCGCCACGCCCGCCGACATCGTTTCGCGGGCGATGGGATTGCCTGGCGTCGCCGGCGCGGTCATCGCGTTGCCTGACGGTTTGAAAGTGGCAAGTCTGATTCCCGCCGATTTGAACGGCGACACGCTGGCCGCGTTCATTCCGCAAATTTTTGCGCGCGTCAACCAAAGTTCCCGCGAACTGCGCATGGGCGACGTGAATAATTTAAGTTTCACCGTCGGCAATGTTCCCTGGAAAATTTTCCGCGTGAACGCCGTTTATTTCGCGGCCTTTGGCCGCGCCAATGAATCGTTGCCGACCGCTCAACTGGCCGCGCTGGCCTCCGAACTCGATCACAAAAAACAATAATTATTTTATGGCTATCATCAACCAAGCGACCAAAGAACTTCAGGTCAAAATCGTTTATTACGGCCCGGCGATGGGCGGCAAGACGACGAACCTCGTTCAAGTCCACGACCACGTCCAGACCAACGCCGGCAACAAAGGCAAGCTCGTCTCACTCGCGACGAGTTCCGACCGCACGCTGTTCTTCGACTTCCTGCCGATTGAAGCGATGACGATCAAAGGTTTCAAAACCAAGTTCCAACTTTACACGGTGCCCGGCCAGGTGATTTACAACACCACGCGGCAACTCGTTTTGCGCGGCGTGGACGGCATTGTGTTCGTCGCCGATTCGCAATATGAAAAAATGCCGGAGAACGTCGAGAGTTTTCAAAATCTCATGGAGAATTTAAGTTCGCTCAAGCAGAACCTCGGCGAAATTCCTTACGTTCTTCAATACAACAAGCGCGATTTGCCGAACGCCGCGCCTTCCGAATACATGGATTTCCTGCTCAACAATCGCGACGTGCAAGTGCCGTCCTTTTCTGCGACCGCGCATAAATGCGAAGGCGTTTTTGAAACGCTGAACATGATCACGCGGATGCTCTTGCAGAAATACATCAACCAAAGCGTCCCGCAATACGCCTGACATGACCACTCTGCCCCAACTTATCGAAGGCGACATTCGCAGTCTCGACGAAACGCTCCACGAATTTATCGCGGCGGCGGATGCGACGGCGGCGCTCATCATTGACAAAGGCGGATTTCTCATCACGCATCAGGGCGACGCGCGCGATTTTGACCTGACCACTATCGCCGCGCTGTGCTCCGGCGCATTTCTGGCCAATCAAACCATCGCCGGCCTCGTCAACGAAACCAATTTCAACAGCATTTATCAGCAGGGCGAAAAATTCAGCCTCTTCGTCGTCAATGTGGATGAACATTGCCTGCTCGTCGTCATCTTCAAATCGCAAACCGGCGTCGGCGTCGTGAAATATTTTGCCGCCAATGCCGTGAAAAAAGTCGAGCGCCAGTTGCAACTGGCGCATCGCCGCGCGCCCGGCAAAGGTCTGGATTTGTCCGTGTTGAACGTGGCCGAAACCGGACAATTCTTCAAAAAAAAATAAGCATCACTTCCAAACGCCGAGCTGCTCAAGCTCTTGCGCCGCGATTTTTGCCCAGCCGCGATTGGCCTTCGGACTCGCCGGACTCGGATGTAAAATTTGTCCGACTTTAATTTTCAAATCTTCGGCAATAATTTTTGCGCGTTCCGCCGCGAAGCCGCCGATGCCGACCAACCATTCCGGCTCTAAAATTTCCAGAACGCAATGCAAATGCCCGTCGCAGATTTTTAGCAACCGATTTTTTTCCGACGGCGGCAATTTATTCGGCGTGCGGTTCAAGCCGCTCTTTTCCACAAATGCCAGCGGACAATAATTGGCGACAAAATGTTCCTTGAAAAAATTTTCCGGTGATCCAAACCGTTCCTTGAAAAGTCCCCAAAGCCGCCGCCCGCTCACTTCTGAATTAGGGCAATCAAAACCGAGCACCGGACGTTTTGGATTGTAGTTTTCCGGTTTTCCAATCGGCGCGGAAATTTTCAACCAATCGCGAACCGCCGCAATTTCGCCGAAGGGAATTCCCGTTTGCACCATGCCAAACGGCCCCGGATTCATGCCCATAAAAACTACGCGCTTTTTGCCGTTGCCGAATTTGCGCAAATACTTTTCGTGCGCCGCCCAGGCGTAATCGAGCGGATTATAGACGTGCGTGACCGGCGGCTTGAATTTCAAGCGGTCAACGTCCGCGCAAAGTGCCTGTGCCGCCGCGATGAGTTGTTGGCTTTTGGTGGACATAATCAAGCAGGACGAAAACGAACGCGCCAAAATTCTACGATGGCAAGCCGGCCCGGGATTTTATCCAGGAATTGTTGGTTGCAAAGAAATGATTCCAATGTTTGATTTATTTGGGTTGCCGGAGCATCATCCGGCAATTGCAAAACAACCACTCCAAAATAGTCTTGCGGCGGATAATTCCGAATGTCGGCAAAATCAAAATCACGGGTAAGCAGAATCAACTGATTTGTTTTTGCAAACCCGGCAATCGTTGCCTCGTCTGTTGCGTCGGGAAAAATGTCGCGGGCGTCTTGGACTTCATGATGAAACTGCCGCAGCAATTTTGCGGATGAACGCGGTAGGTTTGCGTCCAGCAGAAATTTCATCGCGCCGTCTCAAGCGGATGATGTTCTTCCTGCTCAACCAATTCACCGGCAAACTTGAGCGCGGCGCGGATATCATCGCGGGTCAAATCATATTCGCGCTCGACCTCCTCGAAACTCATTCCGCCTGCAAGGCTGCCGACGATTTGCGCGACGGGCATCCGCGTGCCGCGAATCACCGGCTTGCCGTGGCAAATTCGCGAATCAATGACGATGCGGTCATTCATGGATTCTATTTTAACATTGGTTTCTGGTTTGGCCAGCGCGATTCATTTCCCGCAATTAGGTTTGAACAATCTTTTATTTCATTCTCCCGGCAATTTTCCATCCGCGCCCGGATAAAGTTTTTGATAATCGGTGGATTGCACGGCGACAATCGCGGCGACACCAAGAATATCGTGCGCCGTCGAGCCGCGTGAAACGTCGGCGGCGGGACGATTGAGGCCGAGCAAAATTTGTCCGTAAGCGTTCGCGCGGCTGACGATGCGGACGAGTTTGCTGGCGATGTTGCCGGAATTCAGATCGGGAAAAATGAGGACGTTCGCGCGCCCGGCGATGGGGCTTTCGTTCAGCTTGCGCTCGGCGATTTCAGGAATGAGCGCGGCGTCCACTTGCAATTCACCGTCGAACTCCGCTTCCAAAAATAATTGCTGCGCCTTGCGTTTGGCCATTGCGGTCGCGGCTTGAACTTTTCCGACGCTCGGATGCGACGCGCTGCCTTTCGTCGAAAATGAAAGCAGCGCCACGCGCGGTTTGACGCCGAGCAAGTGGCGCGCGAGCCGCGCGGTGGAAACGGCGATGTCCGCGAGCTGATCCACCGTCGGATCGGGAATGACACCGCAATCGGCCATGAACAAAACGCCGCCTTCGCCGATGCGCGTGTCTTCAACTTCCATCACCATGCAACTGGACGCTGTTTTGATGTCCGGCGCGGCCTTGATGATCTGAAACAGCGGACGCAACACGCTGCCCGTGATGTGCGAGGCGCCGGAAATCAAGCCGTCCGCCTGGTGCATCGCCAGCATCATCGCGCCGTAAAAATTCGGCTGCAACATCGCCTCGCGCGCTTCGGTCTGGCGCAAACCTTTTTCGCGGCGCAAACGGTAAAAACGATTCGCAAAATTTTCAAAATCTTCGCTGGCAACGGGATTGATGACGCGAATGCCTTCGAGCGAAATTTTCAAAGCTTCGCCGACGGATTTTATTTTTTCGGGATCGCCCAGGACAATCGGCGCGCCCAGCCGCAGCGCGTGAAATTGCCGGGCGGCCTGCAAGATGCGCGGCTCCTCGCCTTCGGGAAAGACGACGCGTTTGGGATGCCGCTGCAATTTTTCGATGACGTTGCCGATGAAACGCATTTGCGTAGTTTCAAGTTTCAAGTTTCAGGTTGCAAGTTTTGTTTCTGCTGAAACTTTTGGTCGCGCGAAGGCCGCGAAGGTTGCGAAGAAAATTTTAGCCTTCGTTTTTCTTCGCGTTCTTCGCGCGACAATTCCTTTTTGGATTTCCGCGCATTGACTTGAGCGCGAACGGCGGTTACGCTTTCAATTTCAATGCTGGAGACGATTGAGAAACTTTTAATTTTACAGGATCGCGACCGGAAAATTCATCGCGTGCAAGAGGAACTCGCCCAAATCGCGCCCGAACGCGAATCGCTCCGCGCCCGCGCCAGCAGCACGCAAACCCAACTCGACGCCGCGAAAAATCGCGTCAAACACATCGAGTCCGAACGCAAGCGGCTCGAACTCGATGTGGAGGCGAAAAAATTGCAGATTGAAAAATACGCGAACCAGCAATTGCAGACACGCAAGAACGAGGAATACAAGGCGCTCGCGCATGAAATCGAAATGGCCAGGGAAGCCATTTTCAAAATTGAAGATTCGGAAATTGTTTTGATGGAACAGGCCGAGGCCGGGCAGAAAGAAGTCGCGCGCGCCAATGGCGAGGCGAACGAGGCGAAAAAATTGGCCGAAAGCCAGGTCGCCGAACTTGGCCAGCGCGAGCAAAATTTCAAAAAGGAATTGGCGGAGTTGCAAAACGGGCGCGCGCAAATCGCCTCCGCCGTGGATGAAGCCACGCGCACTCGTTACGAACGGCTTTTGAAAAGCAAAGGCGACAATGTGGTCGTGGGCGTGGACCACGGCGTGTGCGGCGGCTGCCACATGAAATTGCAGGCGCAATTGCTCGTGACGTGCAAAGCGCAGAAGGAGATTGTGACCTGCTCAAATTGCGGCCGGATTTTGTATTACACGCGCGACATGGAATTGGCGCCGGCGGAGTAAATTTTTACGCCGATTTTTTGAACCGCAGAGGCGTAGAAGAGTTTTTCAATGCTTGAGACTGACCCCTTACTGCGTTTTACGGAAGCAGGCGCACTCGATAGAAACGAGCCGAAGCGTTGGTGACGGCTCCGGCGTCCAGATAATTGGTGATGCTGTCGCCGTCACCCGCAAGGACGATGTTCGGGCTGACGTTGGACCAGCTTCCGACGAGGTTCGTCGTGGTTTGCAAGACATTGGTTCGACCGCCGCCACAAAGCCAGGACACGAACATGTCATTGCCCTCGTTCGTGGCGGAGAGAATATGGAAGTAGGAAGCGGCGTTGGTCGGATTCATGCCGGCCAGAAATTTCGTGTAATTATCCTGACCGTCGCCGCTGGGGTCGGCGGTGGGCGCGGCGTCGGGATCGTTGGTGCAGCCAAAATACTGCTCCAGCCACGACCCGAATGTCACGATGCCCGTGTTCTGGAACACCTGATTGCTGATGGAATTATACATGGCCTGATCCAACATGTTGGTGGTGACGCTGTCGGGAGTGATGTAAATCGTGACCGGGGCATCGCAGATGTTCGTCACGCCGGGCGTATCCAGCGGCGTGATGCCCAGTTCGCCTTCGATGAGATAGACCGTTTGAGTGGAGGAACAAGGATCGCTGCTAGTGATAAATTGCGTTCCCCGGATGCCAATCGAGCCGACGGGGATTTCGATATTGACGTCAGGATTTTCTTTTTTTCCGATAAGTCCCGAGACCCATTGAAACACGCCTTGTAGGTGACCAAAAAATGAGTTGTTAGAATTGTCGTTGGGATTATAAACGTAATTATCTATCGTAAGACTGCCACGTTCAGCCATTGCAATCGTCGTGTTATCGTTGAATTGAATATCGGCCCTGCCGCCGAGTGGCGTATTTATAATGTCTCCCATTTCGATTGGATCACCCGGTTCGAGAATGCTGGTCGTGCCGTCCGGGCGTGTCACCGTGACGTTGTTGGTAATATCAGTCACACTACCGACAAGACTTCCAATGAAATTGGTTACGATAACTGGCAAATCATCAAAATAAGTCCCCCAGCCCATGGTGCCCGGCCGGACATAGGCGACCGCGCCGAAGTTGTATGCAGGCCAGAAAACAGAAATGTCATCGTTTGGCATCGGAGAGTTACCTTGGAAATAGACTGCCCGCAGGGAGCCGCAGCTAGTGAACGCACCTTCCCCGATGTTGGTGACGCTACTGCCAATCGTCACATTCGTCAGGCCGGAAGCTTGTTGGAACGCATATTCGCCAATGCTGGTGACGCTGTTGGGAATAGTAAGGCTGGTCAGGCTGTAGGCATTCCAGAACGCTGCGCCTGCGATGGTGGTGATGCCGTTGCCGATGGTAACACTCTTGATGGTGCCGTCGAATACACTATCTTCCCCATCCCCCAGCTGGGTAACTGGCAGGGTAGCAGCCCCGTAATAGCTGACCGTGGCTGGGACGGTCACATTCGCCCCTTCGGAATCATCGCATTCGTAGATGTATGCGTAAGTGCCCGGACTATTTATTACGCCAACAACTACATAGTAAAACGGCTTCACATAAAACTGTTGCTGCGCCCAGCCGGACTGGGGCAGCGCCAACAGCAACAGTAGCGGCAGCAACTTCGTTGCGCGAAGAATTTTTAAGGCATGAGTTTTCATAGTTCCTTTCTGGCAGCAATTCCGTTTTAGCGGGAATTATTGCGCCGAATGAATCAAGCTCGCGCAGAATTCTTGTCAACGACCCAAGAATGGTGAGTAAGTCTGACGTGAGGAGCATTACAGAATCAAATGATTATGTCAATAGAAGCTTTTAAGCGTTTTCCTGCTTTGACTGATCGAAATACCGCCAATTTGAATGTGGCAGCAGGACAAGAAGGAGAATCGTCCGCCGTCCCCTTGAACCTTTGTAGGAGTCGAGGTGACGAGACTCATTTCAAATCCGGCTTTTGGATTTTTAATTAGAGACTCCTCACGTCGTCTCCCACATTTTTTCGTCCCAAAGGGACAACCGGAAATTAGCCAGACACAGCGTGTCTGGCGCATCGCAAAACGGAATCCTGTCCTGAAGGGACACCGGAAAACATCCGGCCAATTCCATCGTGCCTTCCGGCACGAAAATTTATCATTCATCGCCACCAGCCACTTTGTAGCTGGCTAATTTCCATCGTCGCTCCGCGACATTGCCCTAGCGCCGTAGGCGCGGCATCATTGTAGAACTACAACCCAAACCAAATTCAAGCCCCGTCGGGGCGGCATATTCCGCTCCTACGGAGCTTGAGATTTTTCAATTTCAATTTTCTACAAATATGCCAGTCCTACGGACTTTGCCGCCTTCGGTCCCAAAGGGACAACCGGAAATTAGCCAGACACAAGGTGTCTGGTTCACCGTCCAAAATAAAAGCCGTCCTGAAGGGACGGTGGAAATCCATCGTCCTTTCAGGACGGACAAACATCGCGAATGCGTTACCAGCCACTTCGTAGCTGGCTAATTTCCAACGTCGCTTTGCGACTGATGACACGCGGAACGTTGTTGCGGCCTCAATAAGTGATGATCGAACGCACGGGATAATTTTTTAATTTTTCGCGTCCGTTCAAAAATTTCAGTTCAATGAGAAAACTGATTTCTAGAATTTCTGCGCCAAGTTTTTTTACAAGCGCGGTCGCGGCGGCGGCAGTTCCGCCGGTGGCGAGCAGATCGTCAATCAACAGCACCCGCGCGCCGGGCTTGAGCGCGTCAATGTGCATGGCAACGGTCGCCGAGCCGTATTCGAGCGCGTAATCCTGTTCGTGCGTCGTGTGCGGCAATTTTCCTTTTTTGCGGACGGGAACAAAACCGGCTTTTAATTTGAGCGCGGCGGCGGCGGCAAAAATAAATCCGCGTGCGTCAATGCCGACAACGGCGTCCACGGAGCCGGGCGAAAATTTTTCGGTGAGCAGATCAATCGTGCCGGCGAACAGGCGCGCGTCGGCGAGGACGGGCGTGATGTCTTTGAACTGTATTCCGGGTTTGGGAAAATCCGCGACGTTGCGGATGGCGGCCTCGATTTCGGCGGGCGCGACTTTATTCATCTTCCTTTTTCGTGGTTTCCAGTTTCTCGATCATCTTGCGAAGTTTTTTGAGCGCGAGATTCTGGATCTGCCGGACGCGCTCGCGGGTGACGCCAAATTTCTCGCCGACTTCTTCCAGCGTTTTTTCCGTGCCGCCGTCAAGTCCGAAACGAAAACGCAAAATGGTCGCCTCGCGTTCGTCCAGATGCTTGACCATTTCCTGCAACATGCCGGTGACGGTTTTGTCCTCAAGATTTTCATAGGGCGACGTGGCGTTTTCGTCCTGCACAATGTCGGAAAAATTATTTGATTCGTCGTCGCCAATCGGCGCGTCGAGCGAGGCGGGACGGATCGCCGCCTGCCGCATCTGGCGGACGCGCGTGGCGGTCATGCTCATTTCATCGGCCAATTCCTCATCGGTCGGCTCGCGGCCAAGTTCTTCTTGCAAGCGCATTCCGATGCGGCGCATCTTGGAAATTTTATCCACGAGATGAACGGGCAGGCGAATCGTCTTGGACTGGTTGGCGAGCGCGCGTTTGATGGATTGCTTGATCCACCACGAACCGTAGGTGGAAAGTTTTCCGCCCTTGGCCGGATCAAACCGCTCGACGGCTTTCATCAGACCGATGTTGCCTTCGGAAATCAAATCCAGCAGCGGCAGGCCGATGCCTTCGTAATCGCGCGCGATTTTCACGACGAGACGCAGGTTCGCCTTGATCATGTGTTCACGCGCTTTTTTGTCGCCCTTTTTGATGCGCGCGGCGAGTTGGATTTCTTCGTTGGGCGTCAGCAATTTCACCTGCCCGATTTCGCGCAGATATAATTTGATGGCGGTGTCGCCATCGTAACGCGAATCGCGGAACAGCGCCGTGTCGCCTTCGGCCTTGGGCAGGTTCGGTTCGGGAATGACATACGGCGCGGGGCCGGGCGCGGAAGGTTTCGCGCGCCGTGAAGATTTGGAGGCCTTTGGTTTTTGCGTTTTTACCACCATAAATTCAGGCAAACGTTAAACGCGAAAATCAAAGTCGCAAGAAAATTAATCAGCCAGCGATCATGGGCGCGGGGTTCCGACTTCGCGGCTGGTTATTGCTCGTCTGAAATTAATTTCGTCGCAGCGGGGCGTCGAGGCATTCACGGACCAATTGCGCCAGTTCGCTTATCGTATAAGGTTTGGCGAGAAAGTTGCGGCCTTCGAGCGCCGAAATTTCTTTGCCCGCCATGCCGGGACTATAACCGCTGGTGTAGATCACCCGTAGAGTAGGGGATTTCTTTGCGAGCCGTTCCGCAAGTTCGGCGCCCAAAATTCCGCCGGGCATCACCATGTCCGTAACCAACAAGTCAACCGCACGGCTTGCCTGGTTCCATACTTCAATGGCGTGACCGCCCGAGGTGGCCGCCAAAACGGTATAACCCTGGGCCTTCAAAACTTCGACGACCATTTCGCGCAAATCATCTTCATCTTCCGCGACGAGCACGGTCTCGCAGCCACCCCGGGGAAGGTTGTTGACGGCCGATTCCGTTTTTTCCGCGACGTGCCGGCTCGCCGGAAAGTAAATACGGAAGGTTGTGCCCTGGTTTGGTTTGCTGTCCACGTCCACCCATCCATGATGCTGGCGGACAATGCCGAAAACTGTGGACAGTCCCAGGCCGGTGCCTTTTCCGGCAGGTTTGGTTGTAAAAAAAGGCTCGAAGATCCGACAGACAATCTGGCCGTCCATGCCTATTCCATTATCTCCGAAAGCAAGGCAGACATAGTCTCCATCGCGACTTTCGGGATCGGTTGCGGTAGGCGCGCGATGGATGGTTTCCAACGAAGTAGTAATGGTAACGCGCCCGCCATGGGGCATTGCATCCCGGGCATTGACCGCCAGATTCATGGTTATCTGTTCCACCATGCTGCTGTCGGCATGGATGGCGGGAAGAGAATCCTGATGGTGAAAATCAATCTGCACGTGCTCTCCGACCAGCCTTTCGAGCATCTTTATGGTGTTGCGCAAAGTATCATTAAGGTCCAGGTGGTGAAACTTCATGACTTGCTTGCGGCTGAACATAAGTAACTGCCTGATGAGTGTTCCCGCTCGTCCTGCGGCCCGGCTTATTTGCTCAATGGATTTTGTTTGAGGGCTGCCGGCTTCCAATTGCTGTTGCATAATTCCGGCATGGCCCTGGATCACCGTGAGAATGTTATTGAAATCATGAGCTACTCCTGCGGCCAACTGGCCGATAGCTTCCATTTTCTGGGCCTGGCGCAGCTGGCGTTCCAACATCGCCCGCTCCGATATGTCTTGGGCCAGCAATAGCAGGTGCGGCTGTTGATTCAGGGCCAGTGGCGACAAAGTTATGAGCATCTCATGTAGAGCTCCCTTTTGCGTGCGGATATTCGCTTCTCTATCCCGGACCGTTTCGTCGCGGGACAAAGCCTGATACCATTGGTCGGCCACTTCGGGTTTTTCCCAAAGGAATAATTCAGATGGCGTGCGGCCGATCATTTCCTCGCGCGTGCAGCCGGTGATTTCAGCCAGGCGCTGGTTTACATCCACAAACCGCTGATCCGGCACGCTCTGGATACCGCTCGGAAGAGGACTGTCGTGAAATGCTTTGGAGAAACGCTCTTCAGAAGTAGCTAATGATTCATTGACGTGGGCCAGTTCAGTTATTTGCAGGCGCGTCTGTATGTTGAGCAGCCATTTCTTCGTCAATGCATGCGCGAATTGCTGCACCTCTATATTGTCAAAGGGTTTCTTGAGGACAAGCAGGCTGTCGGGCTGGCCTACTTTGGACCGCATTTCTTCCCACGAATAATCAGCGTAGGCGGTGCAAACAACGATCTGTAGTTCGGGACATACTTCCCAGATTCGTGAAATTGTTTCCACTCCGTCCCAGCCAGGCGGCATCCGGACGTCCACAAAGGCCATCGCATAAGGCCGCTCTTCAGCCATGGATTTCTTGACCATCTCCAACGCTTCTTCGCCCTGGTAGGCGGAATCCAATTCAAAACCCGTCAGATTCTCCTCCGGAGCGACCTTGTCGAATAGCGCCGCCCCGAGCTTTTTCACCGCGGCCTTGCGGGAATTATCCGGACAAAGAATTTTCCGAAAGTCCGCGTGGATGCTGGTGTTGTCATCAACGATCAGGATGCGATGGTTGGGTTTCAGGTCTGTGCTTTTCATGGGGTGGCTTGAGTTTCCGGGTATTCAAATTTTCGGACCGACGCGGCCGTGGGCAATTCCAGGGTGAATTCGGCGCCTTGATCAAGGCCGCCGCTATAAGCTGTGAGCGTCCCGCCCATCTCTTTGGCGGCATTGGCACCACTATGAAGGCCGAAGCCATGTCCGTCCTCCTTGGTCGTAAAACCGTGGTTGAATACTTTGGTCAAATGATCCGGGACAATTCCAATGCCGTTGTCGCAAACGGAAATCTTCACCCGGTCGGAAGATACGATTCCCACGCGAATGATCATTTGCTTGTCACTTCTGCCGTCCATGGCATGTTTGGCGTTGCGGAGCAGATTGATAAGTATCTGCAACACTTTATGGCGGTCTACGCAGACTAATGGCGTGTGCTCATCAAACTCCCGAATCAGTTCGATATGATGGCGGTCAAAGGCCGCCGTATTCATCCGCAAGGCATCCTCGACCAGTCCCGCGACGGCGAGGTTCTCGTAGACACCGGATACTTTGGCATAACTTTGCTGCATGGCCACAATCTCCTTGATATGTTCGATGTTCTCGCCGACGGAACTCATTTCCGAAATCAACTCGACTTGTTCCTCGGCCAAATCCTCCGCCACCGAGCCGAGAAATTCGGGAATTAACTTCCCCTTGGGATCGGTCGTCAAAAATTCAGCGAGACGTCCGTTTTGACCGATCAACATGGCCGCCGCTTGCCGCAGATCGCCGATATTTGACCGCCGCAGGCGGTCGCCCACCAGCGTGGCCGACACACTCACACTGTTAAGTATATTTCCTACGTTGTGTAGCACGCCCGTGGCTACGTCAGCCATGCCCGCGCTTCGGGAAGTGTCAATCAACTGCCGGTTAAGCTTGTCCAATTGCTCTGCGTTCAATTTTTGTTCGGTGATATCCTGAAAGATGCCGCGCAGCGCGAGCGCCCGGCCTTTTTCCATGAGCACGGTGCCGCTTTCCCGGATCCACACCGTCCGCCCGTCGGCGGCGAGCATTCGGTATTCGTAGCTATAAGGCTGCCCGCGCCTGGCCATATCATGTCCCGTTTGAATGGCTTTGGCCGCGTCCTGTGGTTGCAGCTTCTCTTCCCAGAAATTTGCCTTGTCCAGCCAATCCTGCGGCGCGTAACCGAGAATATCTTCACTCTGCCGGCTGATAAAATTAAATCGAAACGTATCGGGCGAACGTTCCCAGACAATGCCGTCAATCGAATGGATTAATGCTTCCATTTTTTCTTGCGAAAGACTCAAGGCGGCGTCCTGGCTTTCAATGCGGCCAAGCATCTCATTGAACGCATCCGTCAGTCGGCCAAGCTCGTCGCCTCGTTTGCTGACGGCAGCGCGCACGGAGTAGTCTTTTTTCTCGCCGACAATCTGGGCGATCTGCGCCAGTTCGAGAACGGGGCCGGTTATCGTATGTCCCAACCGCCGCGACAGAAACACCGCCAGGCCGGTGGAGACGACGACGATGCCTAGAATAACCAACCCGTAAAATCTAAGGAGTTCAAGAAATGTCCGCCGGTAGTCGGAGCGTAAATAAAATGTGCCGAGTTGTTCATGGTTCAACTCGACCGGCTGTGTGAAAAGCAAATCCCCGTCCGCGAAACGGTATTTGCCGGCGGAAGGAAACTGCGACAACTCTGCGGCGTCTTCAGGTTTTCCATAGTGCGCGAACAACGTTCCGTCCGTCAGAACCAGGCACGCTGAAACTATCGTGGGCTTGGCCTTGAGCGAACCCACCACCTCGTTCGCGGCGGTGTCATCTGTGAAAGCCAGCGCCGCCGTGCTGTTATTGGCGATGATGGTCGCCAAAGTAGCTTCATCGCGCTCGAAACTGGAACGGAAGTTCAGGACCTGAAAGGAAAAAAGCGCGGCGATGGCCACGCAGAGAACCGCCCCGCAGATGAGCAGGGTCATCAGCACCATTTTCTGTTGAACGGGAAAATCCCGGAATGGTTTCATAATTTTAGCGCATCGTCCTTAAATGAGAGCCTTGTGTCCCGGAATGGGACGGTTTTGTATAAAGGTTCGCAAATTTTAAGCCGTTTTTCATTCAGTCCTTCGCAGAGAGGCAATTGATGTGCCAACTCCTCTTGAATCATGCGGCGGGCGCGCTTAGAAGCCCGGGTTCAACGGACGGGATGAAGGGCGAGGCTTAAGAGCTTGGCACTCACTTTCAAACCCGCTGATTTGGCGGCCACTTCGTTAATCTGGAAACGGATTTTGTTTCCTTTCTCGACAAAATTGATCATGCCGCCGGCTTCGATAAAATCATCCGACTCGCTCACCGTCAAGACGCTGGTGCCGCGTAATCCATCCAGAATCTTTGGAAAATGATCTTTTTCCGAGGCGCTGATGAACAGAATCTGGCAGTTCGTCACCTCGGACACCGAATGAAATTCTTTGAATTCCAAAGGATGATTATTGATGGTTTTGTCACGGATAGTCCGCGCCAAATCATCGCCAAACACATTTTTGCCTAGCACACCGATGACCAGCGGCGATGCGGCCTGGACAAAAGTTTGCGGCGGCCATTCGACAAATTTTGCAAAATTATACAAGAACGCGGCTTTGATCTGGTATTCCGTAGGTGCCGAGACCTGCGCTGAACTTTTGAACGCGGGAACAAAAATCAGACTGAATAGCAATGCGATCGTTCGCAAGAACGCGAAGGTCTTGCGCAGCTGATTTTCCTTGCGCGGGACCGGACGCATTTTTCCCGGTCGCATGACTCGAACGCCGTTGGAGGCGCGCCAGGATGGACGACGGGAATTTTTTGTTTGCCGGTCACACAAGATTGCCTTTTATGACGGCGGATTTTCAGGCCGATGTCAAGTTCTCTGGCGGTCACATTTCCTGCTTGCGGCCTTCAGGAAGCCAAGCACAATTCAGTTTCGCGGTCACATGGCAACAGTTGTGCTTTGTTTAAGGCATCCGCTCAATTGAATCGCGTCAATGAATTCAAACGGCAACCCAACCAATAGTCCCGGTTCAGGCGTGGACAAAAGAAATTTTCTTTTGCCACCCCTTCGCGGCCCCGCGCTTTTGCTCCAGGCCCTTTTCTGTCTGTCGCTCTTTCTCACTCTGAACGCCCGCGCGGACAATGGCACAAACCAGGCCAAAGATTTGACAGAACTGCCATTGGAAGCATTGATGCAAATGGAAGTGCCGGAAGTTTTCAGCGCCTCAAAATTTGAACAAAAAGCCACCGAAGCGCCCTCGTCCACCACCGTCATCACTTCGGATGAAATCAAACGTTACGGCTACCGCACCCTGGCCGAAGTTTTGGCTAGCGTGCCGGGTTTTTATATTTCCTATGATCGCAACTACGATTTTTTGGGCACGGGCGGCGTGAGCCTGGGAGACGCCAACAGCCGGATTTTATTGCTCGTCAATGGCCATCGAGTCAACAACGACCTCAACGACAGCGCGGCCATTGACACCTCGGCGATTCTGGACATTGATTTGATTGAGCGCATCGAAATCATTCGCGGTCCCAGTTCGGTGCTTTACGGCAACAATGCGTTTTTTGGCGTGATCAACGTCATCACGCGGCAGGGCAAACAAGTCAACGGCGCCGAAGTTTCGGGTGCCTACGGGAGTTTTAACGCCTATTCTGGCCGCGTGACCTTGGGCGATCAATTCACCAACGGCCTGCAATTCCTCGTGTCCGGCACGATCTACAATAGCGATGGGCCGGACAATTTGTTCTATCCAGAATTCAATACGCCCTCGCAAAATAATGGTGTCGCGCGCAAATTGGACGACGACGGTTTTGGCAGTTTTTTCGGTTCCGCCAGCTATAAGGATTTCACTTTGGAAGGCGCCTTCGTCCATCGTGAAAAAGGAAATCCCACCGCGCAATACGACACCACTTTTGACGACCCGCGATTGCGCACGATAGATGAGCGGGGTTACGGCACCTTGAAATATGAGCATAAGTTTCCGGATGAAGTGGACGTCTCGGCAAATGTGTATTATGACCGGAGCGATTTTCAGATCGGCTATCCTGAAGTCCCGCAGTTTTTTTTAGAACAACAATCCGGCCAGTGGACGGGTGGCGAAGTGCAGGTGAATAAAAAAATCTGGGACCGGCATGTCATCACCGTCGGCGCGGAATACCGCAACGATTTCGAGCTGGACCGGCGCGTGTTTGACCCCGCCGCCGGCCAGACCTTCACCGATGTCCACGACCATCGCCAAAATTACGGCGTCTTTGCCCAGGGGGATTTTGTCGTCGCGACCCATCTCCATGTCAGCGCCGGCGTGCGCTACGACCAATACGGCAACTTCAATCCGTCGTTAAGTCCGCGAGCGGCGCTCATTTACAATCCGTTCCGGCAGTCCACCTTTAAGTTCATTTACGGAACGGCCTTTCGCGACCCGAATTTTGTCGAGTTAAGCGATCCGCGATTTCAAGACATCAAGCCGGAAAAAATCACTTCCTACCAACTGGTCTATGAACAGGGCATCCGGCAAAACTTGCAATCTTCCATTTCCGGTTTTTACAACCGGATGGACGACCTGATTGATTTTGAAAATGGAAGCTATACCAATTTCAACGTCGACACGCTCGGCACGGAACTGGCGCTGGAAGGGAAATGGGGAAACGACATCCGCACTCGTTTGAGCTATACGCTCCAGCACACTCAAAATCGAGACACGGGCGGCGGCCTGCCGGACTCGCCTATGCACATGATAAAATTCAATATCAGTGCGCCGCTGCTCAAAGATAAGATTTTTGCGGGGCTTGAAGTCCAATACACCAGCAAACGGCACACGGCTTTTACCGATCTTTCCGGCGATACCTTGAACGGACCGGACGCGGCGGGTTATGCCGTCGTTAATTTCACGATTTTCAGCCAAAACCTTTTGAAAAATCTGGAGATCTCTGCCAGCGTCTATAATTTGCTCGGCAACACCTATAACGATCCCGCGTCTCTTTTTCATCAGCAAGCTCTCATCCCGCAGGACGGCCGCACTTTTCGCTTGAAATTGACTTACCGTTTCTAGTTTTAGGCACGGAAGTAGCTAGAATGCCTCAAATTATGGAAAATTTTCCGAGGCGTCTTAAGTATTTGCTGCCGAAAGCTGCGATATGCCTCATTTTTCTTGGATTATCCGTCGTCACGAGCTGCGCGCAGCTGGGCACGCCGCCCATCATTCTTGTCCAACCTTTGGGCATCAGTGTCCCAATTGGAGGCACTGTCATTCTGACGACGACGGCTCTGAGCACTACCTCCATGACGTTTAATTGGTCTCTCAACGGCAAAAAAATCGATAAAAAAAATAAAAATACTACGGTCGTCAATGTGGTTATCCCACTGGTCGGCACGATCAGCACGTTGACAGTGAGCGACGTGGATGCCGGCGGCGCTGGAACCTACACGGTGCAGATCGTTAATGGCGTCGGTTCAGTAACCAGCGCCAAGGCGGTGGTCCTGTTGACAGCCATTCCCCTGGCCATAACTACGCAACCTTCAAGCCAATTGTCACTTTCGGGCAAGAACGTTTCATTCACCGTTGCCGCGACCGGAACTGCGCCCTTAATTTACCAATGGTATTTCAACGGAACCCCGGTGGTTGGACCGGCCGGTCAAAACACGACGCTTGCCCTTAACAACGTCGGAACAAACAATGCCGGCAGCTACGCGGTCGTGGTGAAGGATAATTCCGGTTCGGTGACCAGTTCGATAGTAAGCTTGACGGTTTATATTGCGCCAAGCATCGCGCCGCCGCAAGAGCCGCAGAATGTGACTGTGACGCAGGGCCAAGATACTTCTTTTTCAGTCGTGGCCACAGGCACCGCGCCCATGGCTTATCAATGGTATTTAAGCAGCGGCCTTTTAGCCGGTGACACCAATTCAACATTGGCGCTGACGAATGTTCAGCCAAACCAGGCTGGCAGTTATAAAGTCGTCATAACAAATTTAGTTGGAAGCATCACCAGCCAGGCCGCGACGTTGACCGTGAACAGTCCGCCGGCCATAACTACGCAGCCTTCAAGCCAATTGTCACTTCCGGGCAAGAACGTTTCGTTCGCCATCACCGCCAGCGGAACGATGCCCTTAACTTACCAATGGTATTTCAACGGAACCCCGGTGGTCGGACCGGCGGGTCAAAACACGACGCTTGCCCTTAACAACGTCGGAACAAACAATGCCGGCAGTTACGCAGTCGTGGTGAAGGATAATTCCGGTTCGGTGACCAGTTCAATCGTGACACTGGCCGTGGTCAGCTCGATGAATTATCCGGTCAGCGAATGCTCGATGACACCCGCTGGCTTCCAAATTCAATTGACCAACGTGACAAGTTCCTGCGTCATTTACGCATCTTCCAACCTGGTGGATTGGATTCCCATCACTACTAACAATCCGATCTCTGGCATCGTAACTTATACCGATGTCTCCGCGACTTCTCTTCCCCTTAGATATTACAAGGCAAAAACAGAATAAGACCTCCTGACAGTCACAAGAAAATTTAATTCCGGTTGCGCGCCAGTGTGATGTAATAAAGCAGATTCAAGACCGCCGAGACGAGCGCGGCCACATAGGTCAGCGCCGCCGCGTCGAGAACTTTGCTGACGCCCGCGCGTTCGTCTTCGCGCACGAGGCCGAGCCGGAACAATTGCTCTTTCGCGCGGCGGCTCGCGTCAAATTCCACCGGCAAAGTGACCAGTTGAAACAGCGTCAGGACGGCGAAAATCACGATGATGATGGGCAGCACCACTTTCAACAGCCCAAAAATGATCCCAACAAAGAAAATTCCCGCATAAGCCATGCTCGCGAATTGCGTCATCGGCACAATCGCCATGCGGAAATTGAACAAGCCGTAAGCGGCCTGATGTTGCAGCGCATGGCCGGACTCGTGCGCCGCCACGCCGACCGCCGCGACGGTGCGCCCGCGAAAATTTTCCGAAGATAAAAAAAGCGCGCGTTTGATCGGATCGTAATGATCGCTCAAATGGCCGGGGACTTCTTCAATCGCCACTTCGGACAAACCCGCGTGATCCAGGATTTTGCGGGCCGCCTGCGCGCCGGTCATCCCTGATTCCACCGGCTCCTTGCTGTATTTGTTGTAAGCGTGCGACAACCGGATTTGCGCCCAGATGCCGAGCAGCAAACCCGGAATCAAGAACATTAAATAGAGCGGACTGAATAAATTCCAAAGCATCATAAATTCATTTCAATTGACAGCGCGAACGCGGTTTCATTCAAAGCCAATTCACCTGAATTGCGAAAATAGAGCATAGATCGGACGGGCGCGCAAGACGAGCCGCGAAGTCAGTAGCTGTAAAGTTTCACGCGTTGAATGCCGCATTGATCCGGCGGCAGAGACAAGTGCCTTCCTTGATGGTTCTCATCGCCGTTTAATCTGCGCCCGGAAACCCAATGATCCCTGGCAAAATTTCCTTCGTCAATGCTGATGATCCCGGCCATTGGTTTTTCCGGCGAATCAGAAGCAAAGGTGACCACCAGGCCGCTGCCGGCGAAAATGTATTCGTCCGGCGCAATGGCGATGACCAGTCCGCCAAATCGCGGCCAGCCATTCGTCCGGCCGTAGCCTTTGGAATAAGGCCAGGTGTAATCATGCGCCACCTTCAAAGTATAATTTCCCAATTTTATTTTTTGCACCTGGTTGGATTGATCCAACCAAATTCCAGCCATTGCGCCTCGACCCTGATTTTCAAGGATCAGCGGCGATAGTTCCGCAAGAGTTTTATAGCCTTGTTCAACCGAGGGAGAATTATTGGTGCGGGGCGCGGAAAATTCATCTTCGATTCCGAACGGCGAAACGCCGATGGCATCGTATTGGCCGACGGCAAAGAAAAGATTGGCGATAATCGGCCTCATTTCGGGAATGAACAAGGGATTTCCCGAACGATGATATTTTTCACACCATTCCGCAAAGTTCGGAAAATAAATATCCGGTGACAAAAAATCAATTGCGGGTGCGCCCGCCCGCCAGAGGTCCATCAAATGCGGCAACGGTCCGCCGCCGGGATATTGTCCCGGTTTGTAATGGGGACGGATCAAGGCGGCATTCACATACATCGGCAATGGATATTCAGTCTTGCCCGCCGCCGCCACGCGGTCGGCATAACGGGCGAAATACCACGCCGTGAAAATTTCATCGGTTTCGATTCCCGGCCCGAAAACTTCTTCCCAAGTGCCCGAAGTCTTGAAAGCTGTTTTCTCCCAGACCCGGCGAAATTCTGGAACCAATGAGTCCCGGTGTTGTTCCAGATAATCCATCAATTCTTTTGGCACCGGACGGGAAAATAATTCATTGGCCCCGGCGGAATGGTCGCGGGCTTCAGGAATCATCCCGATCTCGTTCTCCACTTGAACCATGATGACAGTATGTTTGTGCCCGTCCACTTTCCGCACATGCTTCATGAGCGCCGCGAACGCCAGCGCATCGGCTTCACAGTTTGTGTCGCTAAAGGGCGAAAGGATTTGCAGGCTTTTACCCTCCGAACTTTTAGCGCGCGGGAATCGTTGTGAATCTGTCTTGACCCAGGCGGGCGCATAACTGGACATGCTGTTTTTCCAACTGCCGAACCACAGAAAAACCAGATGCAAATTATTTTGGCGCGCGCCACGGATCAGACCGTCAACGAGGGTGAAATCAAATTTCCCTTCTGCCGGCTCGATCAATTCCCACGAGACCGGAGTCAGCACGGTATTGAGATTCATCTTCGCAAGTTTCGGCCAGATCGGTTTCATGTAAGCCAGGCTGGAAGAACTCGAATTATGCAACTCACCGCCGAGAATGAGAAACGGCCTGCCGTCCACTATCAATTGGGTGGCCGTTCCTTTTTTTTCGAGATGCGGAATGGATGAAACGCCGGTGGCCCGGATTGAAGTGGTGAATAATAATAAAACCGCCAAAATAGAATTCAGTTTCATTTCGATCCTTTCAAAATGCTTCAATGGCTTCCGCTTTCCACGTTCGTGGATTTCAAGTTTCACAACCAAAGTCAAACTCGCGGGCAGCTACCTTGCCGGCATTGGGCTGTGTATGTAGCTGTTTGCCCATTTCAGAAAGGCCGGCCAATTCGGGGCGTCGGTATGTCCGCCGTCATGTTGACGCCACGCCAAAACGCCGTTGGTCAGCGCAGTGTTGATCGGTGGCATCGGCGCGGTGAGATAATTGCCGGAAACGCCCAAATCTTTTTTGCCCAGAAACCGATAGACCGGATCGGCGGCGATTTCCGCCATGAAACTGCCATGTTGATCCACCCAGGTGCCTTCGGCGCCGGGATAACCTGAAGTCGCGCCGTAACTGATGAACACGGGACGCGGCGCGCAGAGGGCGATCAATTCATGCGCGTCCACTGGCAAATCATTTGGCGTCAACGGGCCGCCGTATTTCAGAAAATTTCCAGCCATCCAATGATACTCGCCGCTGCCGGTAAGATTTTCCACCTGTTCGCCAAAATTGCGCCGGAAAAGCGCCGCGCCGCCTTTGCCGGAAGAACCCACCAAGGCGATGGCAAAACGGGGGTCATAAGCCATCGTGACCAGAGTCGCCTTGCCGTAACGCGAAAGTCCTTCAATGCCGACCTGTTTCGCGTCCACCGTCGGGTCGGTCCCAAAATAATCCAGCGCGCGGCTCGCGCCCCACGCCCAGGCTCGCAACGCGCCCCAATCATCCGGTTTGCGCGGGTGGCCTTGGTTGCACAACCCGATGATGCCGCGCGTCAAACCCGCGCCATTGTCCGCTTGATAACTGGTCGGGACAATCACCGCGTAACCCCAGCCGTTTGATAAACACAGTTGCCGCCAATTGGGGCCGGTGAATCCGGCGAACCCTCGAAATCCATTCGTTCCAAAACGATTCGTCCTTCCGAACCCGGCCAAACGATTTGTTCCCCCGAAGCCGGGAAAATTTCCAAAACCAAATTCCAACATCACCGGCACCGGGCCGGGCGCATTGGCCGGCGTGGTCAACTTCAATTGAATGTTCACCGTGATGAGCGGATACGAAGAATTATCCACGTGCCCGATCAGTTGTTTGGTGATGACCGGAATGATGCCGTTGGTTTCCCCCGTCGTTTTGATCACTTCCCAGATGACTGCGGGAACATTTTTGGGAACGCGCCCATAAACTTCACGATCAAAATCTTCGACGATTTCCGGTCGGCGCAACTGCCGCCACATTTCCGGCGTCGTCACTTTTTGGCCGTTATTCAAAATCAACGGGTCGGGCAGTTTGGGAAATGGATTTGCTTTTGCCTCGTCGGTGTTCTGATAGTTTGGCGCCTTGCGATTCATGCCATTCGCGCCCGGCCGCAATGTTTTGATGCCCAATTGTTCCATCATGTTTTGATGATCCTGCCCGGCTGTCCAATTGAGCGGCGGCGGAAAATTTGTGCCAGTGGCTGATTGAGCGCGGCTCGCGACGGTCAAAACCATAACGCAGAAAATGTAAAAATATAAATTTCGCATAATCATAACTTTCCAATTCACTTCTCAAATAATTTCAGATCAATGGCCCCGGCCATTATTTCATAACCCCTGACGTTTGGATGCAGATGATCGCCGCTGTCTGCCGACGGCAAAAGACATTCAGGATTTTGCGGGTCGCGCACCGCTACGTCAAAATCAATCACCGCGTCAAATGCGCCGCTATTGCGAATCCAATCATTGACCACTTCTCTCGCCGCCTCATGGCCCGGACGGTCATAAAATGATTTTCCAAACGGAGTGATGGTGGCCCCATAAACCCGGATTTTTTTTGCGTGAGCCTGGACGATGAACTTTTGGTAAGCCGCGATCAAATCCTGCGCGACGCTTGAATTGGTTCCGCGACTGCCGCCGATGTCATTGACTCCTTCGAAAATAATCAGCCAATGAACGGAACTTTGGCCAAGCACATCGCGGTCAAAACGCGATACGGCGGTCGGTCCCAAACCGCCGCGCAGCACGCAATTCCCGCCAATGCCTTCATTCAAGACGGCGAGATTTTTGGTGCTTTCGTTTGATTGCAAGCGGCTGGCCAGATCATCCGGCCAGCGATTATTTTTATCGGTTTGCGAGCCGCGTCCATCCGTGATGGAATCGCCGAGCGCGACGATTGCGCGCGCATTTTCCCTTTCCACGTCAAGGCCCGTCAAATTATACCAGTGCTCCATTGTGGCCGCCGCCGGCAAAGCCGCCGTCGAAACCGCATCGCCCGATTGCAAATAGGACGTGGTTCGCGAACCGGGATGGCCGGTGACCTCCCTCGACGTGCCGCCAAAATAAATCGTCACCGCAACGTCGGACAACGGAGTCAGCTCAAAATCAAAGGCGTCCGAAAAAATGGCTTTTCCCGGCGCAATGGTCGCAGCCGGTTTGCCATCGAAAGCCAGCGCCTGGTCCGTTTCCGTTTTGATGGCGCTGCCGCCGGCGGACAATGCGATATGCGCCGCAGTTATCGTCACCGGACTTGATCCAAACACATTGGAAAAGCGGACGCGCAATTTTTTTCCGCCGATGGATACTTGCACGACTTGACGCAGCGTGTTGCTGGTCAAACCCGGCGGCGGCGGAAGATTCCGCAATTCCGTCAACTGCGGCGATGTTCCCCAGGTGCCGACCCAATGCGCCGCTTGCGCCTGACAAAAACCGGCCAGCAGGACGGCCTGGAAAATAAACAGGGAAAGATGTTTTATTTTCATAATGGGTTCGGACGAAAGTTTGCGCGGTAAAATCGGCGGCGTCAATTCCCGATGAGAGCAACTGCGGCAAATCATGCTCGTTTTGCATTTGATGTTGTTGAAAGGCGGGGCGAAAAAAATCCATCTGATCAATTACTTTTGCCAAGCGGTGAGTTTTGTTGCTTGATCGCCGGTTTAGCTGGTTGTGAGGCAGGATGCCAAAAGTTATAAAAGAGCAAACCCAGGATCTCAATGAACACGATCAGAAAAACCAAGCGCCAGATTACCACGGAAATTTTCATCGCGGGTCAAGGCGGAGCAGAATTAGTTTGAATGATAGGCGATGGTTGAAAGCGTGTCCGAGCATTCGTGCGGAAAAACATTTTGCCGCCCATCCGTTTTCGATAATCCGATTCCAGTTCTGGCACGACACCCACTTTTGGATCAGACTGGAAAAATCTTTTGCTCATCAAAGTCATGCCCACCACCTGCTTGCGCTGCATGTCTATGTCGAACCGGATTTTGTAGCTCCGGTCAAATTCCTCCTGACTCGCGGGACCTGGGCTGTTCCACTCAATTTTGCAATAGGGGATATGTCCCAACTGCTTGTTGTCATGCGATGCTTCAAATGCTGTTGGCGGTTCATCCACATGAAAGTCTTTCGGCTTATAGCCGAGTTTGCGAAAAGAATTACGCGCCAATTCAATGGCTTCGTTCGTGGTCATGTTGTCCTTGCCGACGTAACGCTCCAAATGATCCCAATACTCGTCGGCCATCGTGAACCAATCGTCTGGCGAACGGAAGCCGCCGACATAGCCGTTCTGAAAGCGGAACCAATAATTATTCGTCAACCATAGACCGCCGCCCACTTCGCCTTGAATGGGATCAACGACAAAACGACCGACTTGGCTGGTGGCTACCGGCTGGTGGATGGGCTGGCCTAATTGTTTGGCACAGTCAGAAACATGGGGCAGCACGGCGATGAGCACGGCGTTGGAATAGGCTGCAGTGATATGAATAAATTGCAGCATAGGCTTTATGGTTTTGGATCTGCCAAAGTTGCATTAGTCAAAGCCGCTGAATTTGTCGGCGGAACATTGGTGCGCAGGAATAATGCGCGTCGGCGGGCAACCGCATCAAAGCGGGCTTGCGCTTGTTTCACACCGTTGCTGTAATCACTCTCTCTTTTTCAATCAAAGGCTTTGCCATTTCGGGATTGATTTTGTTGAGCGCGCCAATTCCATCTCTCGGCCAAGTGTTGAAGCCATTAGATACAATCATTTCATAGAGAATCGGCGACCATGGTTTTGCGTTGGTTCTAAACTGTCCAATGGCACCGAGCGCATAATTTGGAACCAGAGAGGCGGGATTAGTTTCCGCGTCAATGCAGGCAAATAAAGCCGGCACGACCTGCTTCGGCTCTTGATGAATATCCCCCAAGGCAATGGCCGTCATTTCACGAACCCCTTCATCTTTGTCTTTAAGGCTGGGTAATAAGACCGACACAATCATCTTTTTATCGCCGTTCGAATACGCCAGAAAAATCGCCGCATAGCGGCGCGTTGCTGCCGGGCCGTGACGGAAGCATTGAATCAAGACGGGAACCTTCACGCGCGACCATACACGCTGCCATGGAACACAGAACGCCAGCAGCAAAACGATCAAAAACGCAACCAGGCAGATATGCCAGACGGTTTTGAGGCGACGTTTCATTTAAATTAGGGGTGTCAATTATTATACTGGCCAAAATGCAAATCCCAAAAACCGTAAACGCCCATTTGGTTGATCCAGTTGAATGAAAAAACAACATTTCAATTGTGGGCTGCATTTTGTATCGCATCATGGATGCCATCACCCAGCAGCATCTGGGTTTGAACGGCCGAGATAAAAGTCACATGATCGTAGTTGATGTAAGCGCCATCTAAAAAGGTGATCCATTTTGTCGCGTGCCAGCCCGCAAAAAATGAGCGACTTCGAAAACGGAGCCATTCGTTTGTCGCGGGAATTTTTATTGCGGCACGCTTGCGGCGGGTGCATTGGTTCTAACAGACCATTTGCCCTGAATTTGTGGATCGGACGCAATTTTTGGTTCTTCACCCCAAATCTTTCGCGTGACAATTGTCGCTCCTATTAACGTCTTTTTATTCATGTTGATAAAAAATTCGAGATAATAACCATTTTGTTGTTCCTCTAAATTTTTTGCATCTGGACTTTGCCATAAGATTTTAGCAAATGGCACATGATTGCCGTCTTTCAAATAATAGTCCCCTTGGAAAAGAGTCGGGGGCATATCAGCATGAAAATCCTTCGGATCAAGTCCTAATTTCTTGATTGAATTCCGTGCTAAATTTATGGCGTCATTGGTTGTCATGTTATCTTTTCCAAAGGCATAACTTTTCCAATCATTGGCCGGGTCATCGTCTAAGAATGGAATGTGATCCATCTTGAAATCAAATACGCATCCATTGCCATATGAAAACCTAAACCTATTTGACACATTAGTTATTGTCACGTTGCACAAAAGGGAATCCCGTGTGTGGACCCGTCGGAATGAGATCACTTGGTTCAATGGTATAGGTTGCGGTAATGGCAAATCCAATTTTTTGGAAAAATCAGATACTTGCGGCATGATTGCAACCAATACAGCATTAGATATGGCAAAAATGTTAGTAATAGGCATACGTCAATTATTTTGTGAATAAAGAGTGACGTCTGGCGAACCATAAACCTTCAATTCATTAGGAAACAAGAAAAACATGTTTGGCAAATTTTTTGCGTATGAGATTGCACCACTTATTGATAGGCCATCTTCCAAACCTTGTTGAATGTATTGAATATAAGTAATGTGGTCATAGTTTGGTGCTGCTCCTGCTAAAAATCCGATGTATTTATCTTTAGTCCATCCAACAAAACAAGAATAGCGCAATGAAGCGTAGTAATAATAAATCCCGTCAACATTTTCTGCGTGCCGAATTCCAAATGATTCAGGTAAAGTTCCGGCAGCGGTAGAACATCCATCTAGGAACACAAATCGGAAAGCGTGCCTATTCGTTTGACCGTCTGGAACTGTATGAAGGTGCGCTTGGATTTCTTGTGCGGAGATTGATACGTTCGGATCGTGCAAATTATAACCAATGCCATTACCTCCGCCATGTCCAAAATAAACAAGGTTTCTGGTCGCTGGATCGTATAAAGCAGTTTTGAAGGTTGCCCAGGTTGTCGCTTCTGATCCGTCATTAAAGGCAAGAGCATAAGGATTTCCATCCCCGTCTAAACTTGGTTTTGCACCGCCATTTGCGCCAGCAGAGCCGGCAAACCCGCTTAATTCTGAATACAATGATTCGCTATCAGTTATGTAATCAAATGCGTGTTGCACTGCCATTGCCCATGCGCCCGTTGTTGTCCAAGGATCGTTTTGCTTGTAAGTCTTTGGAACTGGCGGATCAATATATTCGGTAGCAATCTCAAATGAAAAATTTTGACTGTTTGTATAAGGTGTCCCGCTGTAATCCCAATAGACACCAATATCCCCATTATCCGTATGACCAGAAAAATAACCAAGGTAGTTTGTATGGTCGTCATAAACGGAAAGTGTCCAATCCGTGTGTAAATGTGCGGATGTGCAATTAAAAAGAACCGTGGTTCCAATGTCACCGTAATTTCTCATATAGTTTTCAAACGTTATTTCGTTTGAAGTGGTAATTGAAATTGTAGGTGAATCTGCTTCCCAACTTCCCCCGTTTGTATCGCTCCAATGAGCATAAACGGAAACATAATGCACGCCATTAGGCATTAGGGTTGTATTTAACGTCATTCCAAGCGGCGAAAAATTTGGCGGCGATTGAATTGAATCTCCTACGGGAGAATTGGTTTCCATAATGCAAAGCGAATCAAGCATGCCGCTTGCATTTCCTAATTCAACGGGCAACGTGACAACGCCAGATAAAACAGCACCGTTTGTTAATCCAACAATGTGCGCGCCGTCACGAACAACACGGTAAAACCTGCTTGTCGAATAGAAAGAGTTTGTTCCACTTCCAACATTATTTGTGTCGTTCGGGTCAATGGAGCCGACATTGGTGTTGCCGGCCATGAGCGGAGGATAACTCACGCTGTTGGAATGGACGAAGAAGGTGATGTTCGTGCCAGAATCAGCATTCAGATTATCGGTGAGGGTCGCCCACGAATCGGTTGCGCTCAAAGTGTTCCGGGATTGCACCAAGTAAGTCTCGCTGCCGTCGTCCACGCTCGGCCAGGAGAGCACGGCGTTGGAGGATTGAACCGAGACTTGCAGACCTTCGATGGCGAAGGTTTGACGGGTGACTAGAGACAGGCAGCAGGCGAGAACGCAACCCACTATCAGCCTTCCGATGATTTTTCGCGTGGCTTTCATAGTTTTATTTGTGGCTTTGATTTTTTATCCGAGCATTTTGCCCGGACTCGAACCTCCTGTCCTGCTGAAAGAGAAAGCGCGTCACCAGCACGCCCTCTCTCAAGGCCACAGCCAAGCGGCCCGTTCAAAAGCACACCGGGACGCGCCGCTTGAGCGCGTCGAGGGGAACTTTGAACTTTGAAAACATTGGCTGTGTTTAGAGAGAGATTCGAGTCCTCGCAACGCAAAGACTCTATGCCAAGAATCCTTGGCTCTGGAAAAGAACTGACGAAGGTTTTACGCCCAAGCAGAGAAATTGACAAGCCTTTTCGCAAAGAAAAAACCGGCCGGAACGATTGCTCATTCCGGCCGGGTGGATTGGCAGCAACTAAAATTACTTGTTCCTTTAGAGCATTATTTGCGATACCGGCTGGCACCAATCGGTAGGCCCCGCCGCGCCCACGGCATTGACCTGCACCAGATAGGCCACGCCGGGAGTCAACCCGGTGAAGACATTGCTGGCCGCCGTCGTCTGCGCGGTTTGCACGAAGACTTCCGGCGCATCCGCCCGCGCCAACCCTGTCCCGCGCCCATCAGCAAGTGGCCGCAGGCCGGTTAAAGGTGATGAATTGCGTAGTATATATATGCTGCGCCAGGAGTGTAACGTTCGGCAGGTGGCCGGTTTTAGAACCACAGGCTCGACGCTACAACATCACCGTCGCTACTCGGCCATTGCGCGAACGATCACGAACGTTCCGCCGCAAGCTTGATCGCGGCCAGTTCTTCCCAGCGCGAGTAGAGCAGGGGAATTTTTTCTTTGGCTATATCAAGCTCGTGCGTAAGCTGGTTCACCTGCGTCGCGTGTTTGCGGAAAAATTCCGGGTCAGCGAACAAACCTTCGATGCGCGCAATTTCCGCTTCGACTGCGTGGATTTGAGCCTCGATGCCTTCGAGTTCGCGCTGTTCTTTGAAGGAAAGTTTGCGCGGCTTGGCCGGTTTCGGGTTTGCTTCGTGTGACAGAGTTTTCTTTTGTTCCCATTTGGGTGCAGGCACCGCCTGCTTTTTTTTCTTCTCCAGATAATAATCGTAGTCGCCGACGCTGTGACGAATCTTGCCGTCGCCTTCAAATGCTAGAATGTCCGTGCAAACTCGGTTCAGGAAATAGCGGTCATGGCTCACGACGAGCACTACGCCGGGGAAGGCGATCAACGCTTCTTCCAACACGCGCAACGTGGGCAGGTCGAGATCGTTCGTCGGCTCATCGAGAATCAGAAAGTTGCCGCCACTTTTCAAAATGCGCGCGAGCAGGAGACGGCTGCGTTCGCCGCCGGACAATTTTTTCACGAGCGTCAGGAGGCGGTCGTCGGAAAAAAGAAACCGTTTCAGATACGAGCGCACGGAAAGTTTTGCGTCGCCCCATTGCACGAACTCCGTGCCGTCGGCGACTTCATCCATCACGGTGCGTTCTTCGTTCAATTGCAACCGGCCTTGATCCACGTAATTAAATTTCGTGAGCTGACCGGTTTTCACGGTGCCTTCGGTCGGCGGCAATTGGCCGATGATTACCTTGAGCAAAGTGGTTTTGCCAAGACCGTTCCGCCCGCAAACGCCGATGCGCTGGCCGTTCGCGAAGTTGAATGAGAAATTAGAAAATAATTTTTTACCGCCGATGGTCATGCCCAAATCCGCAACATCCACGGTGCGATTGCCGAGTTGCGGCGGCGGCGGAATACAAAGCTCCACGTCTTCCTCGATCACCGGGCCGGACTTCGCCGCTTCGTCGTAGTAGCGCTCGAAGCGATCCTTCTGTTTGCTGCGTTGCGCGCGCGGGCCTTGGCGCACCCACGCGAGTTCTTTTTTCAGAAACATCTGGCGCTTGTGTTCGACGGTCGCGTCGGCGGACTGGCGCTCGGCTTTGGCAAGCAGGTATTCGGTGTAATTGCCGTCGTGCGAAAAAAATTTCCCATCGGACAACTCGATCATGCGCTTCACGACGCGGTCGAGAAAATAGCGGTCATGCGTGACGACGAGAAATGTGCCGTGAAATTCTTCGAGAAATTCCGCAATCCACTCGATGGATTCCGGGTCGAGATGGTTCGTCGGCTCGTCGAGAATCAGAAAGTCGGGCAGCGAAACAATCGCGCGGCACATGGCGACACGGCGTTTCTCCCCGCCGGAAAGCGTTTCGATGCGGCGGTCGCCAGCGGGACAATTCAAATGCGCCATTGCGATCTCGATGCGCGTGTCGAGTGTCCAGCCTTCAAGCGCCTGGATGCGATGCTCCAAAAATTCGTGACGCTTCGAGTCGTGCGGCAGCGATTCAAATTCCGCGATCAAATCCAGCACCGGCTTCGCGCCGTCGCGGATGTTTTCTTCCACGGACTTCGTCTCATCGAGCATGAAATCCTGCGGCAGATAACTCACG
>Ga0207933_1000180_pt1 | contig 65897 bp, 50 predicted proteins | sample NGESurdeep092012_4_FD_184488 | JGI IMG/M metagenome (GOLD analysis project Ga0207933, IMG submission 184488) | Arctic peat soil microbial communities from Barrow, Alaska - NGEE Surface sample F53-3 deep-092012 (SPAdes) | ecosystem: Environmental > Terrestrial > Soil > Wetlands > Peat ...
CGCTCGATCCGAAGACCGTGCTGGTGGCGTGCGATATGTCGGGCTCGTATATCACGCACGATGGCGGTGAGACGTGGAGGATGTTCAACCTGCGCGCCGTGACCCGGGATTTTGTGTTCGACCCGGTCAATCCATCGGTGATCTATGCGCTTGGGACAGGAGTTTGGAGGAGTCAGGACAAGGGCGCTACATGGGAGTTGCTGCTGCCGCATGCGGGCAAGGTACGGGGCGTGTCGGACCCTGACGATGAGGCTGCGGAACAGATCATAACGACCGACGATGTTGCTGAAAAAGATGAACGGCTGGGGCGGATCGGCGCGTTTGCCGTCGATCCCGCCGACCCGAAGCGGCTGTACGCGGCCGTGGGGGGGAGGCTGTGGCACTCGAAGGACGGCGGCGAGCGTTGGAGCCTTGACGGCAACCTGCCCGGGCCGGTGATCCATATTGCGGTGGTTCCACGGCCGAAGGGCGATCCGGACCTATGGCTGGCGGGGCCGAAGGGGTTCTGGTGGGTTCACGGAGGGTCGCCCGGAGGGGTCGAGGCGCCGCCGGTAACGGTCGCGCTCAAGGACGAGAATGTCGAGGTGATGGGAGACCGGGTCGCGTTGACGGCTGTGGCTAATGGGGGAAGGTTCTTTCAGGCGGTCGTGGACGCGACGCAGAAAAAGCCGGTTGTGCGTTGGGTGGAAATGAAGCTGCCGGGCGAGGGCGGCATCGTGACGACCTACGCCAGCGGACACGATGGCAAGACGATGTATGTCTCGTTCTCAAGGTTGCAGATGTACGGCAAGGTGTGGCTGGGGGTTGCGAAGAGCACGGACGGCGGCGCGCATTGGGACCTGATCTGGAAGGATTCTGGGAAGGGCGCGACGAATGCCACGGATGGCTGGCTGGCAGAGTCGTTCGCTCCCGATTGGGGCGAGGAGCCGCTGGGGCTGGCGGTGTCGGACAAAGACCATGAGCTGATGTATGCGACCGACCTTGGGCGGACGATGAAGTCGACCGACGGCGGTGGGCACTGGACCCAGGTCTACACGCATCGCAAGGCGAATGGCGGGTGGGTGAGCAATGGCCTGGATGTGACGGAAAGCTACGGCGTTCATTTCGACCCATTCGATCCGAAACGGATATTTATTACCTCCACCGACATTGGGTTGCTGCGCAGCGACGATGGCGGGGAGTCATGGGTGAGTTCGCATGAGGGGGCGCCGGGGCGCTGGCGGAGCAATGCGTACTGGATGGTATTCGACCCGGCGGTGCGGGGGCGGGTGTGGGCGGCGATGAGTCCGACGCATGACCTGCCGCGGGTGCGGATGTGGCGGCACCGTGACGTGGAGAGCTTTGGCGGAGGCGTGGTTCAGAGCATGGACGGCGGTGTCCACTGGGCGGTTGCCGGGACGGGGATGCCGGAGACGGCGGTGACGCATCTGGTGCTCGACCTGAAGAGCCCGCCCGCCAGGCGGACGCTGTATGCGGCGGCGATGGGGCGCGGCGTGTACAGGTCGAGCGACAGTGGAAGGACATGGGAGTTGAAGGACCGTGGGATCACGCAGCCCAATCCATTGGCTTGGCGGCTGGCGCTTGCGTCGGATGGGACGTTGTACGTGATCGTCGTGCGTGAGTCGTCGAACGGAAGCATTGGGAACGACAAAGATGGCGCGCTGTATCGCTCGCGCGATGGGGCGGAGAACTGGGAGCGGGTGAAATTGCCGGACGGGGTGAACGGGCCAAACGGGCTGGTTGTCGATCCTCGCGATCCTTCGCGGATCTACCTTGCGGCGTGGGCCCGGCAGGCGGGTATGCGTGGGCAGGGCGGCGGAATCTATGGCAGCAAGGACGGCGGCGCGACGTGGGAGCTTCTGTTTGGCGGCGACCAGCATGTTTATTCGGTCACCTACAACCGCGCGAACCCCTCGGAGCTTTATGCCGCGGGGTTCAGCTCGTCGGCGTGGCACTCGACCGACGATGGCGCGCATTGGCGGCGGATTCCCGGGTTCAATTTCAAGGCGGCGCATCGGGTGATCGCCGACCCGGCGCATCCGGGGATGGTGTACATCACGACGTTTGGCGGCGGCGTGTGGCATGGGGCCGTCGACGGAAAGGCGGGCGTCGAGGACATTGTGAGCAAGGAAATTGCGCCGTAGGCCTGGCGCCCCACAAATGGGGCAAAGTGCCTTATCGAGAGGGTTTAGGTTCGGACCTCTGTGGTCAAAGGGCCGAGCGGAAATGGGCAGGCCTGGCCAGTGGCTGGGTCCTGCTCGCTGTTTCTATTGTAGTGAGTGCGTGAAGGGTGGGAGTCGCCAGGTTGGTGTATCAATGAGGTTGTAGAAATCCGTGCGGAACTCCATCTTTGTGGACACAGTTGCGCAAGCTGCGATCGAAAGCGCGTCGACTCCGCAGTATAATCAGGATCGAAGCGGGAGTAGTTCAGTGGCAGAACGTCAGCTTCCCAAGCTGAATGTCGCCGGTTCGATCCCGGTCTCCCGCTCCAATCTTCGCCAGCATTTCGTGGCATTCCATATTCCAATTTCGAAAATTGCCTTCGGGACAGGAAGGGCCGCGAGATAAATCCCAGGTCCCTGAGGTTGACCGATGAAGAGGACGCACTACTGCCTCGCAATCCTTTTGGCAGGTCTGCAACTGCCGCTTTGTTCGCAGAGGGCAGCGGCTCAGCATGAACCCGCCGCACCCCAGGCTGTGAGTCTCCATTGGAGCTTCGACGCGCAGACCGATGAGGCGCTGCGGCAAGCGATGGCGCAGTCCGGCGACAACCTACAGGGCCTGTGGAGGCTCGTTCCCGGCGTCCGCGGACAGGCGCTGGAGTTCGATGGTTACACGACGGGCGTGACGCGCGAGGCGAAGAATGTGCCGGCGCTCGGAAGCGCCTTCACCGTTTCCGCATGGGTGGCGCTGGACAGCTATCCGTGGAACTGGCTTCCGCTCGTCGATCAAAGTGAGTTTCAACAGGTGGGCTTTTCGCTCGCGGTCGATGCCTTCGGGCACGTCGGCCTCAGCGCGAGCATCGACGGCGTGTGGAAGCGGGTAGTGACCGAATCGCCGCTGCCGCTGAAAAAGTGGGTCCATGTGACCGGCATCTTCTGCGGCGGCTCGGGACTCAGCATCCTGATCGACGGAAAGCCGGCCGGCCATCTGGAGACAGCGGGCACGTTCTGGCAGGCCACGAAAGCGCCGCTGATCATCGGCCGGGTCCGTCAGCCGCAGGTTTCTTTCCCCGCGTGGATCAGTCATCCGCAGGACCCCATCGAGTACTCGCTGGAAGGGGATTTGGATGAAGTCGAACTGCTGGGTCGCGCGATCTCGAGCGATGAGGACCGCGAACAGGTGGCCGCAATGCCGGCGCGGACGAGCGACGCGCTTCCGTACGCGGTCCTTCCATCCGGCCCGCAAGACAAGGGGCCGTTTGGCGCGATGTACGCCAGCCTCCGTTTCTCGCCCGCGTGGGACCGTCTGCGGCGGGTCGGGCCCGATTCCGATGTTGTGGTGCGCTTCGACGACTCGGCGATGCGGCTGGTCTTCTGGCAGGGCAACAACTACATCCCAGCCTGGGTCACCGAAAACGGCAAGTGGTACACCGATGAATTCCTCGAAACCGGGGGACGCGGCTGCGGCGGGGCGGGCGACTGCGAACCGATGTCCGACAAGCAGAGCCGCTACTCGCGCGTGAGCGTAGTCGCGTCGTCGGACGCGCGAGCGATCGTCCACTGGCGCTATGCACTCGCCGAAGCGAGGAACTATGAAGGAGCGAACGTCGACCCCCGCAGTGGATGGTCCGACTGGGCGGACGAGTACTGGACCGTGTACCCCGATGGCGTGGCCGTCCGAAAGCAGGTGCTCTGGAGCAGTGCGCTGGAGTCGTGGCATGAGTGGCAGGAGACGATCGTCATCAACGGGCCGGGGCAAAGGCCGGAGGACAACATCGAGCCGGATGCGCTGACGCTCGAAAACATGGCAGGCGAAGCGAAGACGTATCACTGGGAGCCGAAGACCGACCACACCTTCGCGAAACCGAAAGGGCCGGGGAAGCTCGACCCGCCGAAGGATGCCAACATCCAGATCGTGCATCTCAAGTCCGCACAGAATCCATTCCAGATTGCTCCGCCGGGCGGCGTCACGTTCGACAGCTACGGCAACGAGCCGAGCTACTCGATGTTCGAGTGGTGGAACCACTGGCCGGTGGCGCAGGCCGGCTCGAGCGGCCGGCCTGCGATCGCCGCGGACCGCCCGTCGCACTCTTCGCTCTCGCACATCTACTGGCAGCCCTACGCGAAGACGCCCGACAGCATGACGAAGCTGCTGTTGTGCGGCCTGGTGGAAAAAGATGGCGCGGAAGCCAGCCTGTCGCAGCTGGCGAAGTCGTGGACATCTCCGCCGCAGGCAACGCTGCGCGGGCACAGCTCTGAAGCTATCGCATACGACCCGAGCCAGAGGGCCTTTCTTATCCACGGTTCAACTGAGGGCGCGCAGGCTCCGCTCGACATTCACATCGACAGCTCCAGCGATCGGCCGCTGGTCAATCCCGCGTTTGTGATCGACGGCTGGAGCGCGACAGCGAGGGTGAGCGTTACTGCTGCTGGAAGACGGACCGGCGTTCCGCTGCGGCAGGGCACGGAACATCATCTGGATGGGGACAAGGCCGTCGTTTACCTCACGCTCACGGCGACCCAGCCTGTCGAGATCCAGATCGAACCCGCGGCGAAGGTCGCGCGGCCATGAGGCATCGTCTGTAACGCTCAAGGGAGAGAAGGTGTTGACGGCGGCAAATTGCGCTCGCCCCAATGCCCCGGCACATTGCTCATCGTCAGTGTCAGACGGCCTCCGGCGACAATTTCGCTGTGGCGCAGCCAGGCCCGGTCCAGTGGCCGTCCATTCAAGGTTGCCGCAACCACATAGATGTTGTCCGCCGATACATTGCGCGTTTCGATGATGAAGTCTTTCCCGCCGGCCAGATGCAGCGTGGTCCGCGGGTAAGCCGGGCTGCCGATCAGGTACACATCCTGGCCGGCGTTGGGAAAGATCCCCATCTGTCCGAATGCGTACCAGGACGACATGGCGCCCGAGTCGTCGTTGCCGGGAAGGCCCTTCGGGCCGGCGTGAAAACTCTTCGCAATGATGGCGCGCACATGCTCGGCGGTCTTGTCCGGACGCCCTGCCCAGTTGTAAAGGTAGGGCGCCAGAAAGCCCGGCTCGTTGCCCACGTCGTAGCGACCGGGAACGGCGAAAAATGCATCCAGGCGGCCGATAAATTTTTGCGGGCCTCCGGATTTTGCGATCAGCGCCGCTACATCCTGGGGCACAAAGGTGGAGTAGGTCCAGGAGTTGCCTTCATAAAAGGTATCGCCGCCCCAGGAACAGGAGTCCATGGCCGTAAAGGGCGAGAGCCAGGTCCCGTCGCGATGACGCGGCCTGATGAACCCCTGAAAGCCATCCGCGCTGAAGGTCGAGTCCCACAGATTCGTCCAGTTGCCGGAGCGGGCGAGATATTTTTTGTAGTCCGCGGTCTTGCCGAGACCTTTGGCCAGCAGGGCGATTTCAAAGTCGTCGGCGGCGTACTCCATGCTGACGGAGCCGGAGCGGTCTGACCCCTCGATGGAGGCGTAGCCCAGTCGATGCCAGTCGTCGAGGCCACCACGTCCCTCCTTGAAGTGATCGAGGGGCGAGACCTCGGCATCGTGGACCTCGGCGGCGTAGGCGGTGGGCCAGTCGATGCCCTTGAGCCCTTTTATGTAAGCGTCGGTGAGCAGGAACTCGGCATTGCTGCCGCCCTGGGTGCGTCCGTTGTAGTTGCCGCTTCGGGCGTCGGGCAACCAGCCTTCGTGACGGTACATATCCACCAGGGAGCGCACGATGGCCGCCTGGCGCTCAGGCTCAATCAGGGTGAGCAGCGGGCCGGAGGTGCGGAAGGTGTCCCAGATCGCGTAGTAGTCGTCGTAATAAGGCTCGGCCGAATTCCACAACGGATTCTCGCCCGTGCGGTCGGTTGGCATCAGCATCGTGTGGTAAAGCGCCGTGTAGAAAACCTGCTCCTGCTCAGCCGTTGCGCCCTCGATGTCGACTTTGCCGAGCGCCTGGTCCCACTTTGCCACAGCGGCGGCGTGGGTCGCGGCAAAATCGAAGCCCGGAATCTCGGCGGCGAGATTCCGCCGCGCCTGGTCCACGCCGAGGAACGAGATGCCGATCTTCATCAGCACCGGACGGCCGCTTGTGGCGGCAAAGCTCAGCCACGCGCCTGTGGCTTGCTTTGCCCCGCCGTGCGCGCTTTTGCTGCCGGGCCGAAGATTGCCGCCGAGCCACGTTCCCCACGATGTGGCAGGTGCATCGATCTTTGCGTAGAAGTAGACAGTGTAGGTGTTGGGCTGCTGGTTCCAGCCCCCGGTAACGCTCGTAGAACCCTCAACCTCAGTCAGCGATACGACCTGCACCTGCGAGGTCACCAGCGATTGCGCCTCTCCCTGTCTCTCGCCCGAACGCAGATAATGGCTGACATCGAAGAGCAGGTTGGCCTCGGCGCCCCTGGGGTAGCGAAGCCGGTAGATGGCCGAACGCCGCGCCGCTGTGATCTCGACGCCCACATCGTAGCGGGCCAGCTTTACCGAGTAGAGCCCGGCCGTTGCCTGCTCGTCGGCCCGCGGCGAAGCGGAATCCATCGGGGCCGGGTCGCCCGTGCTCGCCTGCACCAGTATGTTGCCGTACTTGTCGCCCCCGCCGGTGCCGCTGACGTGGGTCTGGCTGAAGCCGCGGATGTCGGCGGTGGCATTCCATCCCGCATTGGGGTCATGGCCTTCCGGTGCCGACATGTCGGGCCCCGGCTTGATCATGCCAAAGGGAACCACGGCGCCCGGAAAAACATTTCCTCCGCCCGCCGCTCCCAGCAATGGATCGACAAAACGCGCAAATTGGCCGTATCCGCGCGGCACGAGCACCAAAGCGGGCAGGAAAACGGCAACGAGTCGAGCAGGCAACTTCATAGTTTTCTCCATCCATGGGTGCGAAGTAAGTTGCCATATCCCGGATCTCAATTTCGAGACCCGGGATATGGCCGCATTCAATCAATATGTTCGCCGTCGCTGATAGCTTTGTTAGCAGAGAATAATCGGCGATGTGATCCCGTGCGATAAGTTTCTTTGGCTTACGTTCTTTTCAAGGGATAAGAATAGATCAGAGTTGCATCCACTCTTCACTAACGCTTCCCCTCCCCATCCACCCAGAGTTTTACCGGGGAGAGCAATCCTGACGGCAGCAAAGGAGAATCCTTGTCGTAGATGTGGATATTGGTTCTTGTGTAATGGACCGTTTCCGAGGGCTGCTGATCTCCGATGAGCCGGTTCGGCCACAGGTTTGTCACCTGAATGGAAAGCTCATTCTCTCCAGTGTGGAGTGCCGGGTCAATCCGCACGACGAACGGCGCATGCCAAAGTGTGCGTAGTTGCCTGCCATTAACCTCAACCGTGGCAATCTCGCGCACATCGCCCAGATCCATCCAGATTTCGCGCTTCCTATCCAGCAGTTTCGCCGAAACATGAATTGTGTTGTGATAGGTTGCTGTCCCGGAAAAATAACGCACACCGGGAATCGGCGAATCGGTCCACGATCGCAGGCTGGTCATCTTGACAGAAGATGGAGCGCCCCAACCTGGCGGGAACGTGACAGTCCATGGGCTGTGAAGCACTGGCTCGCCCCCGGAAGCGAAAAACTGGATATCTTCTTGAGTACCATCGGAAAATTGGACGTGGCAATTATTTGACTGAGCAGCATATAATGCCCCTCCCGAAAGAGAGCTTCCGTACACTCCTGTGCCTTGCACCATCGAAGGGAATACAGGCTGCCCATCGCGTTCCAGGCTAACCGCGTGACGCAGCACCGGATGTTGGAAAATTACAAAAGTCGAGCCTAGAGCGGGAATGTCAAGCGGAACTTCGGTCTGTTTTCCGTCTACCCTGTAAACCATGGCCGGCGTTGTCTTGCCTGTCTCTGTATCGAACAGCTCCGGCGTCCTGCCCGTGACACGGAAAATCCACGTAGCCTTCACCGGAACATCTTTTTCATTGCGCACGAAGTAGATTTCGGCGTTAGCTGTCCGGCGATGCACAAAATCGAAGGCGGCATTTGGATCGGCGGATTTGTAGGTAAAGTCCGGCGTGATGTTCATCGATTCCAGAACTTCATGGGCATTCAGCGTGCAATAGATATGTCCGGCTCCATAGTCGATTGCGGCGCCTTTTTGTTTCGCGCTGCAGTTGCCCCACACGGCCGCGGCGAGGCTCTTGTATTTCGCCATTTGCGCAGGAGTAATAAGCCCTAACAGCCCGTGGTGAAAGTCGATAGTTGATGCAGCGCAAGTTGGGTTGAGACCGTCTAACGAGTATGGCGATGGGCAGGCGAGAAGACCGGCAAAAGCAGGAGCCTCTATGGATTGCGCACACGGAGTTGGCGGCTGGTCCTGGGCATCCATTTTATGCAAAGCTGAACGAATTGTTGGAGGCGGGGAGCTTCGATAGGTTGGTCGAGAAGTTGTGCGCGAAGTTTTATGCGCCTCAGTTCGGCCGCCCATCGCTTCTTCCCGGCATCTACTTTCGTTCGCTCTTGATTGGGTATTTTGAAGGCATTGAAGGCGAGCGCGGCATTGCATGGCGGGTGGCCGATTCGCTGGCTCTGCGGCGGTTTCTGGGCATTGGCTTGACCGAGAGCGCGCCGGACCACTCGACCCTGTCGCGGACCCGCAGGCTGATCGATCTGGAGACGCACCGGCAAGTCTTTTCCTGGGTGTTGGGCTTGCTGGCCGACCGTGGATTGTTGGAGGGCAAGCGGATCGGCATCGACGCGACCACGCTGGAGGCCAACGCGGCGATGCGCTCGATCGTGAGACGCGACACGGGCGCCAGTTACAACGAGTTTCTAACTGGACTGGCCAAGGCATCGGGCATTGAAACGCCCACGCGCGAAGACCTGGCGCGGCTGGACCGCAAGCGCAAGAAGCGCACATCGAACAAAGAGTGGAAGAGCCCCATCGACCAGGACGCACGGGTCGCGAAGATGAAGGACGGCAGCACGCATCTGGCCCATAAGGCCGAACACGCGGTAGACATGGACTCGGGCGCGGTGGTTGCCGTTACTTTGCAGGGTGCCGACCGGGGCGATACCACGACCGTCCGCGAGACGCTGGCCGAGGCCGGCATGGCGGTCGCCGAGTTAGTTGGGCGCGAGGCCGAGTTACATCCCGAAGAAGAACCGAAGGTCAACGTGGATGGAATCCAAGAGTTGGTGACAGACAAGGGGTATCACAGCGGTGCGGTTGTCGTGTGGGTCGACGAGAATGAAATTACCAGTTATATTCCGGAACGCAAGCAGGCGGGCAAGCGGAACTGGGATGGCAAGCAAACTGAGCGGCAGGCGGTCGAAGCCAACCACGACAGAGTGACTGGCGACTATGGCAAGCAGTTACTCCGGCGGCGGGGTGAATTGGTCGAGCGCAGTTTCGCCCACTGTTATGAAACGGGCGGGATGCGACGCTGCACGTTGCGCGGACGGGACAATATTCTGAAGCGTCTGCTGCTCCACGCCGGGGCATTCAACATCAGTCTCATCCTGCGCAAGACGCTGGGCGCGGGGACGCCGCGAGAGCTCAGTAACCGGGCTGCAAGGCTTGTTTTGCGCCTTCTTGAGTGGCTCGCTCGCGGTTATCGACACAACCAGGCGGCGAAAGACCGCAACCAGGCCGCCTCTCGCCTCTCCAGGCCCACACTACCCCTCAGACGACGGCGTCGGCCCAGCTGGACGTCAGCCACTTCTGCCACGGGCTGTTAAGTGAGGGAGTACATGTCCTTCAGGAATGACGCAGGTATTTGGCGGAAAATGTTCGTTGCGTCCTCAGCGACCACCGTCGGGAACATTGCCTCGGGCAGCGGAAAAGTGTGGTGTGTGAGACATCCGAATTTGCCCGAATTCAACTCTGTGTGTGGGCGGGTGCGATTCCCATGAGGATTTAGGCCAATCGGATTGTTGGCAGTTCCGGTACATGAGCAACTGAGTGAAATCCTATCACTCATCAAAGACCATATTTACGAGCAATCCTTCAATGAAATGGCTATGGCTATCGCTCGCGCAGAAGTTGCCGGCTACTGACACCAGCGCGAGCCGGAGCGTTCGTTCCACCTAGACCATCCGCTCTCACAGCAGAGGCGCGGCCTACTTTATCGGCAGAATCCAGAAACAATTCATCTTTGATGAATCCCATCGAGAGATCAATTTCAAGTCAATTTGTGAAACGCCAGGCATCCGCTGATCGCGCTGACATTTGTTGATTAAAGAGGAGCTGCGAGGCTCTGACAGACTCGGAATCGACAGGAGCGACGACCTTCCGACCTCGCTTTACCTGCCTCAGAAAATCAGAGATTTTTGATCGATCAGTCGCGGCTCAAGCAAGCAATGAGCCCTTCGAGCCCCCTTTTGCCCAAACACATTTTGGGTTGACGGGGCCTGATGTTATACATTTCTAGCACCTCGTCAAGAGTGATCCGCTGCGAAATGATGCAACTCGAGTCAATTTGCCCTTCCTCGATGCGCCGAAGAGGCGGCTTCACATGTTCCTCTAATACGCCGCCCTCACCGTGCATGATGTTGTGAAATCACTGCTGTCCGGCTAATGATCTATCTTCCTCTTGCAACTGATTGTTCTGCATGGGGTTAGGTGGCATTTTCTCTTGCCGCGATTTGAACTGCGTCGACGGGTTTGGATGTCCGCTTGGCGTGGGTTGACGATGGTGCATGAACGAGGGCCGCACCATCTTTTCGCAGTTGATCTCCTTTCTGCCCGACCGTGAGTTTCGTCGCTGCGTCGAGCGGTATCGCGGCGACACCCGTCTGCGTGGACTGTCCTGCTGGGAGCAGTTTCTGGCGATGGCGTTCGCCCAACTGACCTACCGCGAGAGCCTGCGTGACATCGAAGCATGTCTCCGCGCGCTGGGGCCGAAGCGCTATCATCTGGGCTTCCGCCGCGCCGTCGCGCGCTCCACCCTGGCCGACGCCAACCAGACCCACGACTGGCGCATCTTCGCCGACTTCGCCCAACACCTGATCGGCATCGCAAGGCCGCTGTATGCCGACGACACGCTCGGCGTCGATCTCGACGCCAGCCTCTACGCGCTCGACTCGACGACCATCGATCTCTGCCTCGCGCTCTTTCCCTGGGCCAGGTTCCGCACCCGCAAGGCCGCCGTCAAGATGCACACGCTTCTCGATCTGCAAGGCAATATCCCGGCATTTATCCATGTTTCCGATGGCAAGATGCACGACGTCCACGCGCTCGACCGGATCGATATCGAGCCCGGAGCCTACTACGCGATGGACCGCGCCTACCTCGACTTCGAGCGGCTTTACCGCTTCACGCTCAGTTCCGCCTTCTTCGTCACCCGGAGCAAAAAGAACGTCCTGCTCCAGCGCCGGTACTCGCATCCGGTGGACAAAAGCACGGGCGTCAGTTCGGATCAAACGGTCATCCTGACCTCGTTCGAGTCGGCGTCGGCCTACCCAGACCCGCTCCGTCTGGTCAGCTACCGCGACCCCGGAACCGGCAAGCGACTGAAGTTCCTCACTAACAACTTCACCCTGCCCGCGCCCACCGTCGCGCAGATTTACAAACAGCGATGGCAGGTGGAACTGTTCTTCAAGTGGATCAAACAGCATCTCCGCATCAAGGCCTTCTTCGGCACCGGCGAGAACGCGGTCAAGACCCAAATCTGGATCGCCATCTCCGTCTATGTCCTGGTCGCCATCGTCCGCAAACGCCTGAAGCTGGACTCCACCCTCTACCAAATCCTACAGATTCTGAGCGTCATCCCTTTCGAGAAAATCCCCGTTTTACAGGCACTTCAGAGTGACAACTCCCCATCCGACTTAGATGAATTTTCAAACCAACTGATCCTGTTCAACTTATAGCCGGACAGCAGTGTTGTGAAATAAAGACCCGTTGCTCGGCGTATAGCGCGCGATCGCAAGGAGGGACGCCTGGCATTGACGCGCACAATGTCCAACGCAGTTCAGATGTTGGCTACTACAAATAGGCGAAAGACCCAGCCACTGGCAGACTTTGCAGACTGCAGCCCAGCACATCCAATAACCTTCATGCGACGACGAACTTTGCTACTATCGAACGAGCCATCGCTTTGAGTTGCTTCCCGCGATCCTTGCAAGAGATCGTTTTCACGGCATGGTCGCAGAGACAAATCACCGAACGAATGAAGACGCCGACAGAGCTGTCGGTCCGTCCTATCCCACAACTTTATAGAGCAATACTGGGAGTTGGGCCATGGCACGCAATGAATCGAAGTACCTAGAGTCCGTTATCGCGCTCTCGGAAGAGTTGAACTTTACACGCGCGGCGCAGAAGCTGCATATCAGCCAGCCGATGCTCACGAGAAACATTGCCGAATTGGAAGCCAGTCTCGGATTTCAGCTTTTTGAGCGGGACCGCAAAACGGTGCGGTTGAATGATGCAGGCCGCGCCTATCTTGAACCGGCGCGACTCTCCCTGCTGTACGGAGAGCGGGCTTACCAGGCCGCTCGCGCCGCGATGCAGAACGTCGACACCGTGTTGAATGCGGGAAGGTCGCCTTATACCGACCCTGCATTGATCTCCATCCTGCTTTCGGTCCAACTGCCGCGGTTTCCGCGCCTGCGCATCGAATGGTCTAGTTTGTTTTCCTATGACTTGGTTCATGAGTTGCTGGCGGGAACGCTGGATCTGGCCTTCGTAACGGAGCCGCCCTCGTCGCCGCTCCTGACCATGCTGCAGGTAGCGGAATCGCCGTTTTATATCGGGATGGCCGAAGACGATGAAGTGGCCGGTCAGCCGTCCGTCACTCTTGAAGCAATCGCCGATCGGTGCTGGGTCCTGTTCGAACGCCGGTTGCATCCGCCACTCTACGATTCCATCATTCAGACTGCGGAAGAGAAACACGTTGCACCGGCGACAATCCAACATATCACCGCCCCCGAAGAGGCCTTTCCATTCATAGCCGACGCTTCGTGCGTCGTCTTCCTCTTTAAGACGGGTGCCGTACGTCTCGCTCGCGACGGGGTCGCGGTTCGCCCGCTTGCAGAAGCGGCCCTCTCGTTGAAAACCTACCTGGCATCGCGCGCCGGCAATGACTCAAAGGTGGTCAGCGCCTTAGTCAGGGGTTTCATGCGGAAAGCGTCAAACACAGACAGGTCAAAAAAACTCTCATTTGGCATGCGGGAATGACTTTCATGTGGCCGCATCCACTCGCTCAATGATCTGGATCTCGACAGGTCCCGACCAACCGCAGTTCGGACAAGTAACGATGCCGGTCGCCACGTCCTTAAGGTCCATGTCCCTTAGATTGATGACATGACCGCAATCAGGACACTCGTGTGCGCTGTCCCACTGTTTCTTCTCGTTCGTTTCCTGCAGTTGGGGTTCCATTGTGCCCTCCAGAGATGGAACGTTCGAGCTTGCCACCCTGGATTCGTCCTGCGCTGTCCAGGTAACTCTAAGTTTAGTGGAAACGTCCGCAGGTTCAACTGACATCGATGTTGGTTGCAGGCATGGGCACATGATGAGCAGAAACAAGGATGTCTTGATGCGCATTCTTTGATCGCCTTCAACGTTGTCCCGCATGGTTCCGAAGTGAGGACGGAGACGCTTTCCTTCTTCCAAACGGGGATTCTCGGTGATCGCACACTTTATCGCGGGATCGCTGGGCTGGAATAGTTCCGGAGAATGACCGGTTGGCCGCCTTCGTCGCTGATGTACTTCGCCTCAAGGGTGACGTTGTTCTTCAGGCATGCCGAAAAGCATGTGCCGTCCACAAACTCAATGTGGACTTCCGGGCCATATGTGCTTTCCTCGTAGATTGTGAGGACGCGCACGACTTTGCCGGCGAGTTCTTTGCATTCGGTCATGGTTTCCTCCCGTGAACTAGCATGCCTACAGCCTCGAGCGAGGCTGAGGTCTATTGGGCGAGTTCCTCGGATTTTCAATCAACCAGAGAAAAGCCACCTCTCAACACAATGGGTTGTGGTTGAGACTTAACTGGTTCTGGTTGCCGCCGTTTGAGACTATTGTTGCACGTCTTACAGTTCAAAACTTCGGAGCACCCAGAGAGTGCATGCGCTAAATATAGCGCTTGCACTACGTCAATGCTAGAGGGATGCCGTCAGATGTATGCGTCGAGGTTGGCAAACGGATCCGAGAACTGCGCAAGAAGCGCGGCTGGAGACAGCTCGATCTGGCGGAACACTCTGGGGTACACGAGGTTCACATCTCAGATCTTGAACGTGGGAAGCGTGAAGTGGGACTTCGAAATCTTGCCGCATTGGCGGCCGCCTTCGGACTGTCGTTGAGTGAGTTTCTGAAGGGCGTCACCGGCAAGTAATCCCCACGAGGAAATTCAAAAGGCCGCCTTAACCAACTGCCAATCCCGTTACCAAGCCAAAGGGGCTCTTTGAGAACGCCTTCCTTCTCTCTAACCAGCTGATGCGGCAGTCGCGGTGCATGTTTCTGTCTAGTCTCGAGTGGATCAGGAGACCTTCCACCGGGTTGAGAGCATGGCGAGCTTTTCGTTCATGGTGGGTTGGGCTGGCGATGGTGTACGCGGCTTTGCGTGTTGTCTGGCCTGAGAAGGTCCCATGAGGGCTTTCATCGAAAGGGCGATGCGTTTGGTTTTGAGGTCGGCGCTCAGGACCTTGACCTTGACGATCTGGCCTGCCTTGACGGCTTCGGATAGGTCTTTGATGTAACGGTTGGATAGCTCGCTGATGTGGACGAGGCCGTCCTGGTGGACACCGATGTCGACGAAGGCCCCGAACTTGGTGACGTTGGTGACGACCCCTTCGAGGACCATGTCCGGCTGGACGTCGGCAAACTCTCGAACGGATTCAGAGAAGCTGGGCGCGATGAATTGATCGCGAGGGTCGCGACCTGGCTTGCGGAGTTCTTCGAGAAGGTCGGAGACGGTGAAGGTGCCGGCGGAAAGTTGTTTCGCGTCCACTTTGCTAAGAAGCTGCGGGCTCTGAATGAGTTCGGCGATAGGCGTGTTGAGTGATCGGGCCATCTGTTCGACGACGGGGTAGGACTCGGGGTGAACGGCGGTCCGGTCGAGAGGGTTCTCGCCGTCGCGGATGCGGAGAAAGCCGGCAGCCTGCTCAAATGTTTTTGCGCCAATGCCGGCGACCTTGTTGAGCTGGGTGCGGGAGCGGAATTTTCCGTGCTCGTCGCGATAGGCAACAATGTTGAGCGCGGTGCGTTCGGTGATGCCGGCAACGTAGCGGAGAAGCGTCCACGATGAGGTGTTGAGGTCGACGCCTACGCGGTTGACGCAGGTCTCGATCACGGTTTCGAGAGACTGCTGGAGCTGACGCTGATCGACGTCGTGTTGATACTGGCCGACGCCGATGGACTTGGGATCGACCTTCACCAACTCGGAGAGTGGATCCTGAAGACGGCGCGCGATGGAGATCGCGCCACGGACGGTGAGGTCGAGGTCGGGGAACTCCTGCCGGGCGATGTCGGACGCGGAGTAGATGCTGGCTCCGGCTTCCGAGACGGTGACAGAGAAGAGCGTGTCGAGCTTGCGTTCGCGGAGGAAGTCGCGGACGAAGGCATCGGTCTCGCGCGACGCGGTGCCGTTGCCGATGGCGATGGCACGAACGTTGTGCTCGGCGATCAATGCTGCGAGGTTGTCCGCGGCGCCATTTGCGGCATTCTTCGAAGTATGGAGATAGAGAACAGTGTGAGCGAGAAATTTTCCGGTCTCGTCTACGACAGCGACCTTGCAGCCGGTGCGCAGGCCGGGGTCGATACCAAGGACGGAGATGGGGCCGGCGGGTGCGGCGAGCAGCAGGTTGTGAAGGTTGTCGCGAAAGACCTGGATGGCGTCGGTATCGGAGCGCTTCTTCAGCTCGAGGCGAATCTCACCCTGAATGGAAGGGCTGAGGAGACGCTTCCACGAATCGTCGATGGCGATTTCGAGATGTGGCGTCCAATCACCAGCCGTGCGAAGAATGCTGGAGCGGAGCATCGATGTCGGACGGACCGGATCAAGCTCGATGAGGAAGTAGAGGACGGACTCAGTTTCGCCGCGACGTATGGCGAGCATGCGGTGTGAAGGAATAGTCTTCACCGGCTCGCGATAGTCGTAGTACATCTTGAACTTTTCCTGCTCGTCGATGGCATCTGATGATTTCCGGCTGACGATGATGCCCGCTTCGAACATGACCCGGCGAAGGGCCTTGCGAAGATCTGCGCCTTCGCTGATGGTCTCGGCGACAATGTGGCGTGCGCCTTCGAGAGCGTCTTCTATCGTCGCAACTTCTTTTCCGGGGTCGACGAATGTAGCAGCGAAGATGACAAGAGGCTGCGATGTTCCGGTCTGTGTCCAGAGGTAGTCGGCGAGAGGCTGAAGGCCGCGATCGCGGGCGATGGTGGCTTTGGTGCGGCGCTTGGGGCGATATGGAAGGTAGAGATCCTCGAGTTCGGAGCGGTCGAAGGTGGCTTCGATACGAGACTTAAGGTCGTCAGTGAGCTTGCCCTGCTCGAGGATGGAGGCGAGGATGGTCTCGCGGCGGCCGATGAGGTCGCGGAAGTAGGCGAGCTTTTCTTCGATGTCACGGATCTGGACTTCGTCGAGATTGCCCGTCGCTTCTTTGCGATATCGCGCGATAAAGGGGACAGTGCCGCCTTCGTTCAGCAGGCCGATCACGGCCACAAGCGATGACAGAGGAAGGTTGAGAGACTTTGCGATGTGCAGCAGGATTTCGGAAGAGAGATTCTTTGCTTCGGCCATAATTGCTCTATGTATCGTAGCGGCAATGCATCTGGAAAAGCCGGATCAGTTTCCCACGTCGACAAATCGAGCCGGAGCTCGCACCGTAAAAGTCTCCGGATACCGAGACAAGTCCGATCACGGAGTAGACATTCTCGTTGATGAGGGTCGCAGAGGTGCGGTCTTGGGTCTTGCTCATCGATATGACCTGTCAGTCGGATCACGCCAAGCCATGTAGTCGACGACGTGATGTGCTTGCTGCTCGAACCACTGTTCAGCCATGAACCAAGCGCAGATCAATATTCCCAGGAGAAGGCACAAACTGATCATTCCGATCGCTGTCTCCCCTCGCGATGGCCGAACTCCAATCGGTTGGGCCCCGCAACATGGACACACTTCAATCGTCTTGTATTCCCGAGGCTTCCCTGGCTCTACGATCTGCTTCCATGCCGAGGCGATACTCTGTTTGCTCATCGGCATCGGCAACCTCCTCTTCTTGATCGTCTCCGGCATCGACTTCCCTATCTTGCGCAGCGGCATAGGCCGCCCGCTCCCGTTTGTCGCGCCGCACATCCAACAGTTGTTCCCCCACCGTGTGTTTCGGCGAATAGCAATACTGGACATAGGCCTCGAAGAGACTCTGATTTCTCATCCCACGCTTGAGGAGATCTTGCTGGTGATGTTTGTAGAGATGCATCAAGCCTTCCGGCGTGATGCTGTAGAAGTGTCTCTTCCCTCTGCTGGCGACTGTGGCCGGAAGCCAGCCCCTCTCAATCCAGAAAACGACCTCGGACTTTCGCACGTGGAGCGCGGCCGACAGACTTTCAAGAGAGAAGAGATCGCAACGGATCTCCCTGACGCTGAGATGGTTACGCATCAACATGCTGCGGATCGCTTTCGGAGAACGATTGAGCTTCTTGGCCACCTCTTCGACGGACCGCTTCACCAACTCCTCACGCACCGTGTCCATTTCCTCTTCTGTCCACCGTCGATGGTCCACGCGACCCTTGAGCCCATATTGGATGACAAAACGCCAGCATGCCTCCTTGGATCGCCCGGAATGACGTTGAATGCGAACCACGAGTTGCTCGAGCTTGTTTCCAGAAAGCACCTTGGCCTGGGCGACCATCGCCAAGGCTTGAGCACTCCAGTTGGGCGTTGAGATCGATTGAGGCAGGGTACCCATATTTACCTTCTCCACCGGAAATTCCGGAAGTTTGCAAATAGGATTAGCCGTTCGCCGGTGCCATGTCCAATACCTAACGCAATGTCGGTTATTCCGAATTTGAATAAGAGCGGATGCGTGCACAGGATCTCGAATTCGAGGCTGTAACACTTGAATCGCTTCACCGATTGCCTAGCGTCATCGCGCATTTTGGCAGCAGCTTGAGAAGCCCATCGGCCCGCTCGATCGCTTCAAGTCCGCGACCAAGTCCGCTCAAGCTGTTGCCAAGATTTGCGAGAATTGACGCCTGCATCACCTGCTTCCGTAGCGTTGCCTGTCGCTTCACCCAGCTTCGATAGTTATTCTGCGGTTATCTGCGCTCCCGTGTCGGGCATCCTTACTGCATGAATTGCCCTGTCAGGGGAAATATCTGCATCCGCTTTGTGACGCGCTCTTTCGCTTCTGTAGTCATCACAAGGTCTTCTCGAATCTGCGGCCAGACGGTGACCATTCGCTCTGCGGTTTGCATGGCGGCATCCGTGATCATTCTCTCAGGTACAGGAAGCTTCGCCGCAAATCTTGTCAGGAGCGCTTTGTCGAACTTCCGCACATCTTTCTCTTTGGAAACCGAAAGTGCCATCGTAAAGTCGTCGAGATAAGCAATGGTCGAAACCAAGTCATATGCCGGCGAGAGCTTCGGAGTTCGGCCATCTTCGTAAAGCAGCGTCCAATTCTTAAGATGCATATCGGCGTTGCCGATTGCGGCACTAAAGATGAGACGGCTCACAAACTCTCGCACTGCTTCCAGGTCTGCAATACTCGCCAGATCTTTTGCCATGTTTCCATAGCTATAGTTGTCGTATTTCTCTCGCGGAAATTGCCGGTAGAGCTGGTTGAAGTCTTCCATGTGGACGCGAGTATTTCCCGGCGTTCTGTCAAAGCGGCGCACCCAGAGAGAATTAGCCTTCGTTCGGAACGGTTCGGGAAGTCCTTCAATCTCTTCTGTGGGAACGAGCCCAGTTTCTGCGGTGTCGATTCCCACAGCACGGGCGAACTGCATCATCGAATGCTCGTTCTCGGGAACCAGTGGAAATCGTTGCGAGGGAAGTTTGACGATCCAATGTCCTCCCCTACCCTCGACGGGAATGGTCAGCCCTTTCTCCGGGGAGCCGGCGGCCGAGAATTTCATCTGAACTCCCGCGAGTGAAAACCTTAGCGGTTGATCTTCGCGACTCGGGTCCTGGGGTGCCAGGTCTTCCTCAAATTCCTCTGGCGGAGGTCCATCGCTCTCGGAGCGAACGACCACAGCGCCGGGGAGGTCCTCGCCAAGAAGCTGCAGCAAAGGCAAATCTCGAACCTCCTTGACGTTGGCGCGCCGAGCCACATAGCGACGCAAGTCTTCTTCAGGAAGGAGATTCGAAAAGAACGGCGCGACTTTTGTTTGGGTCTCGATGGTCGCCGTATTGAGGTCGCCCTCGGCATTAAGAAACGAGAGACTGAGAACAGGACGATTTGGGTTCTCGATATAGCTTTGATCGAAAACGAAGATATTTCTATCGGTGGGCAGTTCCGTGATACCGCCCACGAGGGTCTGCCCAAGCCAAACGGACAGTCTTGCTAGAGGACTTGTTTTACTCATCGGCGTCCTCCTCTCTATCTTCGGGATCATTCCCGACCAATCCGGGGACCTCACTCGGCGGGGAGGATCGCTCGTGGGATTTGAGAAGATGCCTGACTGCTGATAAGAGGCGTACCGGCACCGGAATGATCTCTGTTCCTAGGCTTCTTGAGACTTGCACTACACTAGACAGGCGCGGGTCATCGAGACCAGCCTCTAGTCGGGCGATTTGGGACTGTGTTTTGCCGCTGAGCTCTGCTACCTGAGATTGAGAAAGCCGCAGCTGTCGGCGCCTATCTCGGATCGCTCGGCCCCATGATTTGGATATCGTTTCCATATCGAATACACCATATTTCAATAAGAATTATACCTCATTCGATATATCTAACCCTAGATCGCATTGGGTGGTCTAGCTGAAACAGCTTCCGAATCACCTAGGGTCACCAGGGACCATCATTCGTGTTGCGCTTACGTCTAGGATTGCGTCTTCACGGTAGGCGAATCGGCAGTCCGATGGTCTTGAATTTGAAACGCCAGCAATTCATGGAGAGCTTTCAACGCATTCGATCGAGAGTCACAATCTTCACCCGTCACGCAGCAATCTGATGCACGTAGTAGGGTGTCTCCTTCTCCGAGAGAATTTCGTCCAATCGCTCTCTGCTGACCTGAGCCGGCGACAGCCACCGATGGAAGACGAGACCAGCATTGCCAATCTCATCGTCATCCCTGATCTCTATGAGCGGCAACGGCTCATTGTGACGGGCAGCAAATTCATCCTTGCCGAAGGCCCTTTGCAGAACCAGGACGGGGTAATTCACATCAAGGCGACTCGCCTGCAATCTCTTTCCGACCAGACCTTGGAGGTCCGTTCCATGACTTCCACTAATGCGGGCCCAGAGATTGGGGGCCATCGCCGTGAGGTCGACTACCAAAAGCTTGGGCCGGCGCTTCTCATCGCGTCCAGCCTAGTGCTTGCGATCCGAACGACACGATGGAGCCCGACACACAGCGATGGCCTCGCTCATGTCGAATGGGAAAAGGAGGTGGAGCACAGCGTGCGCATTGCGAAGATTGTGCTTTCCCATCTCACGGCGCAGAGCCCTGAGCTCTTCCAATCCAAGGACGTGCCATGGTATGTCGCCACGGATCGTGAGGTGCCAAAGTGAAGCAATCGATCTCCAGAGCGCGTTTGTGAGGACTAATCCTGAGGCTCGACCAACCTTAGTTAGCGCATTGTTACCGCCAATTGACCATGGCTCTCGTTACTGCCGCTAACTGTTCGGCCGTGGCGGTCAGGGCAGCTACACGTTCGCGCTCTGGCAGAAGCTGACGCGCTTCCTCGACTATCCGGAGCTGAAGTTGAGCAACAACCTCGCCGAAAACTCTGTCACCTGCAAGAATGTATCTATGGCGCTTCCCCCGATTGCACCTGTCCCTGGCGCCACCTTCCGCCGCCGCATCCTCGGCAGTACCAGGCTTGTCTTCCTGCTCGTGTTGGTCGCGCTGCTGGCTCTTTGCCTCGCGTTCGCCTGGACAACACGCGATGCCATGAGAAGTCTTTCCTTCCTGAATAAGAGCGGAGGATCACCAAGCGTCGACAGTACCAGGAAAACCATTGTCGATTTGAGTCCCTGGCAAACAGTCCAGGCTTTGGCCCCGCTGGCCGTCACCGCAGAAGAGTCTGAGTTTGCCCACGACGCCGAACGGCTCGCCGATCATGAAGTGGACCAGGCGTTCGCCGCGGCGCTGCGCCAGGCCACGCTGCAGGCGCAACATCTCACTCTTACCGGAGACGCGCTCGCGCTGTCACAAAAGGTCGCGCAGCTTCAGCAACTCATCACGCAAGACCAGGCGCAGGTCGGCAACATCAACGCTCAATTAAGTTCTAAGGGTAATCAGGCGAAGAGTGGCGGCGTCGACAGCGGCGATCTCGAAGTGGCCAAGGCTCAACTCGGACTTGATTCCGACGAACTTGCCGACGCGCAACAGGATCTTAACCGCGAATCCGGTGATCCGAGCGCCCAGATTCAAGCGGAACTGGCCGCGCATGAAGCGTCGATGAGGCAGTACGACAAGCAATCCCATGGGGAGGGCGACGTCGCGGTAATTTCTGAAAAGAAACAAGGAACCATGGCAGCATGCGTGCAGGCTTGGTTCACGCAGCGCGACAGGTACCAGCTGCTTCAGCAAGCGCTGCTGCAGACGCGGGCAGACATCGCCGCCCTGACAGCTGAACACAACGCGCTTGAGGCCAAGGCTAATGCAAATGCCGCTACCCAGGCGGCAGACGCGGCAGACCGCGGCACAAAGCTCGCCATCCTCAAAGACCGCAGCGCTGAACGCCAGATCCTCGGCATTGACAACGACCGCATTCAGACCGAACAGCAGTTGGCCGCCGTTTACTCCAAGTGGTCTGCTCAAGTGCTTCTGCAACATCGAATCGTGCTGCATTTGATGTTGCAGTCGCTCGCTTTGATCGTTCTGATCCTCATTTGCATGGTCAGTTTCGACGCGCTGATGCGGCGCCTGATGGCTAATCCCGCGCTCGATCGGCGGCGATCGCAAACGCTGCGCAGCATCCTTGAATTATCGATACAGGTGGTTGGCGTTGTTCTCGTTCTCCTCGTCGTGTTTGGGATGCCGCAGCAAACACCGACAATTCTTGGCCTTGCTACCGCAGCACTGACCATTGCATTGCAGGACTTCATCATCGCGTTCCTGGGTTGGTTCCTTCTCATCGGCAAGAATGGAATTCACGTGGGCGACTGGGTTGAGATCAATGGCGTAGGCGGCGAGGTCACCGAGGTTCGCCTGTTCAGCACAACTCTGCTGGAGACCGGAACACTGGCAGACAAGGGACTTCCTACCGGGCGCCGCATAACATTCATGAATGGGTTTGCAATTCGTGGCCAGTACTTCAACTTCTCCACAAGCGGCCAGTGGATGTGGGATGAAATCACGGTGAGCCTCCCCGCATCTTCCGACATCCATGCAATGGTCGAACGCATCCACGCGGCGGTACTTGGTGAGAGTGAAAAGAACGCTCGTGTTGCCGAGCAAGACTGGAAGCGCGGCGCGCATGGCGCCAGTGTCAGCCGGTTCAGCGCGGATCCAGTCGAGAACCTGCGACCATCGTCTGCCGGAATTGACGTCCAGGTTCGCTACATTACCCGCGCATCCGAGCGATTTGATCAGCGTAACCGCATTTATCAGAAAATCGTCGAATTGCTGCATGACCCGGGCTAGAAGGATTCTCGCTTGATGCCAAATCGCCAATGCACTCGGCGAGTCCATTAGATCAGCCCTTCGGGCGCTTGGACGCTCAGAGTGTTGGACATGTTTGCGGCAAAGGAACAACTCGTAGGACCAGGGGTCGCATAACCGATCTTCAGATTTGATCTGCCAGGTTGCCGGTGCCTCCTTTAAGGGAACCAGGCATCTTTTCTCCAGGGGCGGTGTCCTGATAGTTGCATGGCACCTATAAGGAAGAGGACGCAGAGTATAAGGACGCCTGGCACAAGCATCCACCTTCCTTCCCAGCAATCCATGCAGGCGTCCAAGAATTGGATCAGGGCAACCATGACCATCAATTGGCTGAGTGAGCGTCTGGCGTGCAGTGCAAGCAGGACAATCAGGAGAAACGCGATGGCCAGGTTTCGAGAGACCAGATACCCCGCGTAGACACGCACTGCATCATTTATCTCGACATGAGATGAGACCAAAGATGCGGGATGAGCGAGAGCCAGAACTCCACCCATGGCCATAAGAAAAGCGCCGATGATAACAATCAGTTTCGACCAGAAAGGGATTGCCGAAGCCCGGGCTGGTAACGAGTTTGCCCCTCCCGCTCTGCCTTCTTCAATATGCATGCTCATAGAAAACTCCTGCGGTTCACCGGATCAACTTTGCTGACGATACGCGCCCAAAGGATTACAAGTTCCGACGACCCATATAAACCGGCCGAAAAGAAAGTAAGAGCAGTTACGTTGCCAGAGGTTGGGCAGGAACCGTCCTGACAAACGCGCTTGGCGCCGGCGCAAAACTCAGTCTATCCATTGGCGCACTATTGCCCGTGCTCGCCTCGACTACTTAGCCGGGCGGAACGTGCTGAGGCATGATAGCGCCAGTCGAGGCTCACGGCGTCGGCCCTGGGTAAACATAATCTGAATTCTCGCGACTCTCTGGAGGATCAGGGGGATTGTTCGAGACTCTCTTTGCGGCGCCTTGCGATAGGGTGCAGAATGCTTTCATGAGGATTGGTGAGTTGGCGGTGCGGGCCGGGGTGAATATCCAGACACTTCGCTTTTATGAGCGAGAGAGACTGCTGCGCGCGCCCGTGCGCACCTCTTCGGGTTACAGGAGCTACGAAGAGCGGGACTTGGAACGGGTCCGCTTCATCCGTCTCTGCCAGGGGTTGGGATTCACGCTGCGCGAAATTCACCAGCTCCTTGAACTTCACAAAAGCCTTACCGACTATAAGGGGATGGCGGTCATGAAGCCTGCGGCGGTCCAAAAGATCGTCGAAATGGCCAGCGAGCGGCTTACGGTGATCGACGGAAAATTAGATTTGCTCCGCACGATGCGCGGTGAGCTGACAGCGCTGGTTGAGGCGTTGACCTCAGACGCGCCGGCAGTCTGTCCCGTCTCACGGTCCCAACCTTCCTAACAAGGTTAGAACGGGGACTTGACCTTATACCTGGGTACATGCTCCAGACTTGCTCCTAGTGGGTCGGTCACGTTGCTGGCCGGCCGTGGAGCAAATCATGCAGAATCGCCAACGCTTCCTGGTTCCCTCCTCTATTAGCTGGGTCTGTTTTCTACTCGTGCTTATCTTGGCATCCATAGGTGCCACGCGAGGCGTCCTGTTGCGTGCTGCCCGGATGAAGGCTGCAGATACTCCCGCGTCAAGCATCTACACGATGCCAGCAGGTACCCACACGACATTTGTTGTAAGCCTCGACCGCGTATCGGGCGCCACGTTACAGGGCTCTCCCCTCGAACGCGTGGCCGACACGAACTACCGCCGGCCTGCCACGAACGTGCCGTCCATCGTTGCCGAACTCACGCCTGAAACCTCCGTCGTGATGGGTAAGCCGCAACAGATCGTGCGCGGCTCGGTGGTCCAGCTGGCCGGGACTGTCGACCGCCATCATGCGCTGCAGACAACCCAGGTTGTGATCTTGACGAACTACGTCCGCATCTCCGAAGGAGCGAAGTGAAGACCCATGAACGACTACCTGCAGACGGCGTTGAGCGGCTGGGCGGGGGTAATGTTTTTCGGTTCCGGGCTGGCCATGCCCTACCTGCTGCGGAGAGTGCCAGGAGCCAGGACTCGCCCTTCAATGACACCGTATCTGCAGCGCATGTGGCCCCACTACCTGCTTGGATACCTTGCATTCCTCGCAGCGGTCATCCACTCTTGGCTGGCAATGCGCCGCGGCGATATGCGCGGCATCAACGCCCCAGGAGTATGGGTCGCCACGGTCGCACTGCTTATCATCGGCTGGCAGATCGCAGTAGGTCTCATGCTGCGAAACCCCACCCAATCCAACCGTCGCGCACTGCGTCGCATGCATTTTTGGACGATGGTCCTGGTGGCCGCGCTGATCGCAGTGCACATAGCGCTTAACCGGCCGCAGCAAAGGAGGCTACTCGATGAAAATGCAACTCGCAACGCTCGTGATTTCGCTGAACACACTGCTGGTGTCCGCGGCCCCTGCACCGGTGAACTTTGCCGGCCACTGGACGTTCGACTCCGCGCACAGCAGCAACGTGGGCATGATGGCCCAAGGACAAATCCAGACGGTCATCACGCAGACGAAAACGAAGGTCGTTGTCGACGATACTTCGATCTTCAATGGGCAGACGGACACCCAGCATACCGTCTACAACCTGACGGGCAGAGCCGTCACGAACCTCTCGATAATGGCGGGACAGGCAACAACCCGCAGCCATTGGGACGCTACACGTCTCGTTACGGAGTGGGAGAGCCCTGGCGCGATTGCCGGCACGGTATCGAGGCGCACCGAAACGCGCTATCTCTCGGCAGACGGCGAGACGATGTTTGTGGAATCGGGTAGGCCCGGAAAAGAGCCGGTGATTATGGTCTTTGCGAGGGCTAAGTAGGTGATGGCGACGATGACCATGACGACTCGGTTGACGGACGCCGGCAAGCCTCGCGGGCGCCGCGGCCGGTGGATAGTTCTGTGTTGCGTCACCGCTGCGGCGTTGGGTGCGGGATGGTGGGGCCTTCGCCACAAGCCAGCCGGACGCGGGGAGGGCAACCAGGTCACGTGGGTTATGCCCGAAGTCCGCAATATCTCTACCGACGTCACAGCAACGGGAACGATCAAGCTCAAGACGGGGGCGGAAGTCAGAGTGGGGGCTCAACTGTCAGGGATCGTGCGCAGTCTCAACGTGACGGTGGGTTCGCGGGTCCAAAAGGGCGAGGTCATCGCGGAGATAGACTCGAGGTCCGTGATGGCAAAGATCGACCAGGCACGGACCCAATTGGCGCAGGCAAATGTTTCTCTGCTTAAAGCGCAGACCGACTACTCGCGCACACAGAAGCTCTTTGACGCGGGATTAATTGCGGCGCAACAGTTCGATGACGCGAAGGCCGTGCTCGAAGGCGCGGGCGCCTCCGTCGCAGCGGCGAAGAGCGGGCTTGTAACAGCCCAGGTCGATCTCGCGTACGTGGAGATTCGCGCACCGATTAGTGGGACCGTCGCTTCCATCACGACGCAGCAGGGCGAGACTGTCGCTGCTTCGTTTGCTACGCCAACGTTTATGACAATCATTCAGCAGGGTGCTCTTGAAGTCATCGCGATGGTCGACGAAGCAGACATTGGGAACGTGCGGGGTGGGGAGCGCGTCGTTTTCACAACGGAGACGTATCCGGATCATGAATTTAGCGGCACAGTGACTCGCATTGCGCCAGTCGCGACCATTCTTTCGGGAGTCGTGAACTATGAAGTCGCCGTATCGATCGAGCGAGATCTAACGATGCTGAGGCCAGACATGACGGCGAACGTGAATATTCGCACCTCCGAGCATCGCGCCTTGCTGCTCCCGAGTAGCTGCATTCATAAGGAAGGCGGACAGTCGTTCGTCTATGTTCAGTCCGCTTCGGGCGCGAGAGCAAAGCGAACCGTGTCGGTCGGATCGCACATGGCAGACCAAGTTGAGCTACTCCATGGGCTTGGGGCTGCGGACAAGGTCCAGTTAGAGGTCAGAGGGGTAACACCATGATCCATATGGAACGAATCTCGCGGACGTATTCGCGCGATGGAATGCCGGTCACTGCGCTGCGGGAAGCTACGTTCGATATTGCGGATGGCGACTTTGTGGTGATCCGCGGTGCCTCGGGGTCGGGCAAGTCGACACTGCTCAACATCCTCGGCTGCCTGGACTCGCCGAGTATCGGCACCTATCTGCTGGACGGGGAGGACGTCTCGCACAAGAGTGACACTGAGCTCTCGCGCATACGTTCGCGAAAGATCGGCTTCATCTTCCAGTCGTTCAACCTGCTGCCTCGGACTACATCGATTGAAAATGTGGAGCTGCCTATGATCTACGCCGACCGCGCGGTAAGCCGGGCAAGGGCCGCAGAGATTCTGGCGCGAGTGGGGCTGGGCCATCGCGAGCATCACTTCGCAACGGAACTCTCAGGCGGCGAACAGCAGCGCGTCGCCATTGCGCGGGCGCTCATCAACGACCCGGCACTTATTCTGGCTGACGAGCCTACCGGCAATCTGGACGAGAAAGCCGGTGCCGGTGTGATGGACATCCTGCACCAATTGAACGCCGAAGGACGCACCATCCTCCTTGTTACTCACGACGACGCGGTTGCCGCTCACGCGCGACGGATGCTCCTGATGAGAGACGGAGTGCTGGCGGAATCGAAGGAGCGACCATGAACCTGCTTCAGCTTTTTGGCTCTATTCTCCGCAGCCTGGGGCGAAACAAGGCCCGCGCACTTTTGATGATGGCCGGCGTAACGATCGGCGTAGCTTCGCTTACCATTCTCACCTCCATCGGCGAGAGCACTCGCAGGGAGACGATGAAGCGTTTCAAGAACATGTTGGGTACCTTCGATACCGTCATCATTCGGCCGGGCTCAAGCAAAAATCGCGGTATGGTGTCGTTGACCAATGTAGAGCCCAGCCTCAAGTTCGACGATGCCGCCGCGATTGCGACCCAGGTCCCCGAGGTTCGGCAACTCGCCGAGATCCAGAACGCAATGGATATTGACGTGAAGTATCAGGATCGCAACGGCAGTCCAGCAATCTTTGGCGTTTCATCCAACTGGCTCGAGCTTCGCGGCGATGAAGTGGCGGAGGGACAGTTTTTCTCAGAGGACGATGTGCGTTCCATGGCCAGGGTGGCCATTCTTGGTGCGGATACGCAAAGGTATCTCTTTCCTGGGGGAGATGTGCTGGGCAAGACGATCCGCATCGGGGATGTTCCGTTTGTGGTGCGTGGAGTGATGGTGGCGCGTGGTGCCGGCCCGGCAGGCGGAAGCCTCGACAACCTGATCTTCATTCCAGTGACCACGGCGTCGAAGCGCCTCTTCAATCGTGACTTTCTCACGATGCTTATTGCCCAGCTCAAAGACCCGGACCAGGGTCAGATAGCGATCGAGCATATAGAGGCACTACTGCGCGCAAGGCACCACATCGGGCAGGGGGCGCTCGATGATTTCAACACTACGAACCCTCGCGCAGTGATGGCCCAGGTAACCACAATGGGTTCGACGATCCGCGAGCTGCTCAGGGTCATCACCTTTCTTGCGACCGGCATCGGTGGAGTCGTCATCATGGCCGTGACTCTCATCGGGGTGTCGGAACGACGTAAGGAGATCGGAGTGCGCAGAGCCGTCGGCGCGAGCCGCTACGCGATTCTGCTTCAGTTCCTGCTGGAGGCGGTGCTGCTTTCGCTTGCAGGTGGCCTGGCGGGTATCGCCATCGGCGTCGGCGGGACACAGATCGTGTCGCGGCTTCAGCACTTGCCATTTTTGCTTGAGACAAGGGAGGTGCTCGCGGCGACGTTGCTCTCGATTGGGTTGGGTTTGATGTTCGGAATCTATCCCGCATGGAAGGCGGCGATGACCAACCCTATCGACGCCTTGCGAGACTAGCTTCCGTGACGTTTCTCAGGTTCAGGCAATTGATCGATCTCGCTGCGCGAAACTTCTCGCGCTTTCGGCTGCAGGCAGTGCTCATCACCGTTGCGTCTCTCACAGGAACGGCCGGGGTGATCGTGTCAACAGGGTACGCGGCTGGTGGAAAGCAAAAAATCCTGGATCAATTCTCGCAGTTGGGAGTCAACGTCATCGTGGTGACGCCTCAGCAAAGTCGTGCCGTGGGTGGCCGTGCCCGTACGGGTAGCCTCGTCGCGACGCTCAACGACGCGGACTATAAGGCCATCCATCAGTTAGTAGACGGGATTGCGGCGTCCTCACCAACGGTAGCCGGCGTGTTTCGAATTCGGGCCGGGGACCTAACCAGGAGCACAACCATCATCGGGTGCACTACGGATTATTTCGCAATCAAGCGGTGGTCTGCAGTCCGCGGCAGTGTCTTCGACAAAAAGGATTCGCGCCGCGATGCCCGCGTTGTCCTGCTCGGAGCGACCGTGGCACGCGACCTCTTCGGCTCAAGCGATGCGGCTGGGCTTCGCATCACCATCAATCGCGTTCCATTCACCGTCGCGGGCGTGCTTGCGGAACGTGGGCAGGGGCTCGACGCATCCAGCGAAGACGACCAGGTATATGTCCCGCTCAGCACCGCGATGCATCGGCTGATGAACGTCGATCATTTCAACTCGATTCTCTTCGAGATGGATGGGACGCCGCGCATGGATGCCGCCGCTGCCCAGATGGACCGTCTGCTGAGTGAACGGCACAGGCACGGTAAACTCGGCGAAAAAGATTTTCTAATACAAAACCGAAAGAGCCTGATCGAGACACGACTCTTTTCGTTCGGACGGCTGACCTTTTTAGTACGCTGGATCGCTTTGAGTGCTCTCGCAGTCTCTTCCCTGGGAGTCTTCGCTGTGACCTGGATAGGCATACGAAATCGCACCCGCGAGATAGGCACGCGGCGGGCAATCGGCGCTCACGCGAGCGATATTCTGGTGCAGTTCTTCGCCGAGGGCATGATTGCAGCCTGGCTTGGATGCGCGAGTGGCATCGCCGTCAGCTATATTTCCTTGCGAATCATTGACCAGCGCATCCACCAGCCCTTTCTGTTCTCAGCGGTCGCCGCTTTTGCTGAAGTGATCGGTGCGCTCGCGCTCTACGCCACATTCACGCTGATCTCCAGCCTTCGTGCGATCCGCATCCGGCCGCTACTCGCATTACGGGCGGATTGATCAGGTAAGAGGTAGGTCAAAGTCCGCCAAAGAAGTCTCAGTGAGTGCATTATCGCCAAGGCACTCATCGACTCGAATTACTACCCTGAAAGTCTTAGTGCTGTATCTGGAGCGCCCAAATAGAAGCTCATTTGCGGCAGTGCCTTGAGGGGCGCTGCGGATACAGCGGCTTGAAGGAAGCCGCTCTGTCCGGGGCCTGTGATCTATGGGTGTTGAATAGGCTTGAGGAGTTTCTGGTGGGCAGCGAGCCGGGGTTTCGAGTGTGCGGAGAGGCGCTGGGCCACGTGTTATGGCGACCGATGGGCTTCGGCAGTTTGGCTAAGCGTAGATGCAGACGAAGGCGAGAGCGGTAAAGGACACCCTGGGCGCAGCTTGGGTATGCATGCACGAGCATGTGTTCGATGCGAGGCTGAAGTTGATGGTTCATGCGGCGAGTCTGTCGGCGTAGGGTGGAGAGCGAAGACGCAGTTGGGTTGATGTGAGCCGTTCGATGAGTCGCATGGTTCCGCCGCAGAGCGGGCACTTCGGAAGGATCTGCGGTCGGGCAACTGGAGGTGCGCCGGTTGGGGAATCGGGTAGACTGCCGAGCCGCCTGAAGCAGAGCGGCAGCAATCTGGCTCGTTGCCGGTTGGCCAGGAAGCCGAAGTTGCGGATGCGGACGAAACCGCGTGGCAGCAGGTGCAGGAGGAAGCGACGCAGGAACTCATCGACTGGAAGGCACATGACGCGCTTCTTGTTGCCATGAGCGGAGTCTCTCCAGCGGAAGCTGACCTGGCCGTCGGACAGAGAGACCAGCCTGCTGTTGGCGATACCAACGCGATGGGTGTATGCGCCGAGGTAACGCAAGGCATGTTCCGGTCCAGCGAAGGGTCGCTTGGAGTAGACGACCCAGTCGTGACGGAACAAGACTCTGAGCCAGGCGGCGAAGCTGCGCGGCCCGGCGAGTGATGCGAGCTGACCGTGGAACTCGAGCTTGCCTTGTTGGAACGCGGTCTTGAGACCGGCGATGAACTTGCCGCGGAAGACGCGTCCGAGCACCTTGACTGGAAGGAAGAAGGTGCGGCGTGACGAGATCCATCCGGAGTGATCGGGTGCGAGACCTCCGGCAGCGATGACGCAGTGGACATGCGGATGATGCTGCAATCGCTGGTCCCAGGTGTGAAGTACGCTGAAGAAGCCGATCTCCGCTCCAAGGTGTCGAGGGTCGCGTGCGACCTCCAACAACGTGTCGGCACTGGCGCGGAACAGCAGGCCATAGATCAGCCGCTTGTTCTGGAGCGCCAGCGGAGCAAGTTCACGCGGTAGCGTGAACACCGCGTGGACGTAGCGCGTGGGCAGCAGCTCCCGCTCGCGCCGCTGGAGCCAGCGTATGCGGGCGTTGCCCTGGCACTTCGGGCAATGCCGGTTGCGGCACGAGTTATAGGAGATGGCCTGATGTCCGCAGGCGAAGCACTGATCGCGATGGGCACCGAGAGCAGCGGTGCGGCAACGCGTGATGGCAGTCAGCACCTTCTCATGCTGTCCGTTGATCCACCTTCGGCTGCGGTCGATGAAGCCCCGTCCCGCGTAGCGAACGATGTCGGCCATCTCCAGCGGAGATGGGCTTATATGCTGCGTATCGCTTCTCCTGATGTTGCGAGTTGCAACATGTCGAGCGGACTAGCGGTTGCGCTCAGGTGCCTGTTAGAGAGGTGCAGATAGATCGTGGTCTCTTCGAGGTCGCGATGGCCAAGCAGGATCTGGATCGTGCGCAGATCAGCTCCGGCTTCGAGAAGATGCGTCGCAAAGCAGTGGCGCAAGGTATGCGGATGAATCTGCTTCTGCTCCAGACCGGCGCGGAGCGCCGCCTGCCTACAGGCTAACCAGAGCACCTTGGTCGTGATCGGCCGGCTTGACGTATGCCATCGGTTGCCGGGAAACAACCACTCGGTCGGCTTGTGGCGAAGTCCGCGCCAGTAGCTGCGCAGCGCTTCGAGCAGTGCCGGGCTCAGCATGACGTCCCGGTCCTTGCGGCCCTTGCCGCCGCGGATGTGAACCACCATCCTCTGGCTGTCGATGTCGCTCACCTTCAAGTGCGCGACCTCTGCACGGCGTGCTCCGGTCGCGTAAAGCGTCATCACCAGGATGCGTTGGAATGGTGTCTCGGTCGCATCGATCAGCCGCGCAACCTCCTGCTGGCTGAGGATCTGCGGAAGATGCAGCACCTTCTTCGGGTACGGCGTCTCGGCGACGCTCCAGCCTCGCTTCAACACCTGGATATACAGAAAGCGCAACGCGGCGAGCCGTTGCGTGACCGTGTTCGGGGCCAGCTTCCAGGTGCGGAACATCGCAGCCTGATACTGCCGAATGTGCTCGGTCCCCAGCCTGTCCGGCGAACAACGGAAGTGCTGAGCGAAATGCTCAACAGTGCGGATGTAAGCGCGAATAGTGGACGGAGCGTAGTTGCGGCGCTCCAACTCTTCCAGCATGATCTGACGTAGATGGCTCACAGAGAATCCTCCTTCTCTGCGACAAAAGCTAGATCATCAACTCAACCGCTGGCCGAGCGCACGCGAACGCGTCCGCCGCACAGCGGCTTCGTTCAAGTCGGCTTCTAGGCAGTGATTCTCGCTTGACGGTGGCGGCAGGTCGAGTCACAATTTCCGAACAGAGGACACTTAGGAACTACGTTGATCGGTATGTCAGGTTGCGCGTGTGTGTCTCTGTGCAGCCATATTCCGTGGAATAATTGGGCATCATGCATGATGGCGTTGACTGGAGAGCCGCACCAAAAACCGCTCAGTGGTGGGCTGTGGATGCCGACGGAAAAGCGAATTGGTTCAAATCTCCCGACATAGCACCGTTCACTTCGTTCTGGTACACCGACAGTGAACGCGCTCCGCTCTTTGGGTACGAGGGTGACTGGCGCGAGAGTTTGACGAAGAGACCTTAGCTCTTCGAGGTCAGGCTGATTCAAATGACAAATGTTCGAACTGCGAGTCGCTCGAGTTTTTCCAAAAAGCACCCTGACCTGGGCGGCAATTGCCAACGCTTGAGAACTCCAGTTAGGCGCTGAAATGATTGAGGCAGGGTACCCGTCTTTACCTTCTTCAGCGGAAATTCCGGGAGTTCGCAACCGGGTTGCCGTTCGTCGGCTCCATCTCCAATTCCTAACGCAATGTCGGTCGTTCCTAATTTGAATATGATCCAATGCGATCGCCAACGCAGAGCGTGCCTTCGAATGCCTCCCATCAAATAAACCATCAGTCGCCGGCACGAGTTCGCAATGACCTTTCGCTCGGCTCTTCGGTAAAGTCCAGCACAGCATCGCGTTCGACGACGCCTTGTATCTAGGAATACTCGCGCGCGTAGTGAGTCATCGATCCTCGATTTTGTCAACCTTCACAGCGTCTAACCCGGTGAAGGAAACGCCGATGGTGACACAACGCCTCACCAAACTTTTCAGCAAGGCAACCTCAAACGAAAAAGCTCGGTGTCCAACTTGTTGGCTTGCCCGCCCGGCACCTTGAATAGCTCTGGTCTAAACAACGCATACGCACAGGAATTCCCCGCGCCTACGAAGTCTAGACCCCAGTTCCGAGATACCCGCATCGGGCAAACGAGGCCCCGGTTCGCACCGCCCCATTCTGAACGCCCGGCCGCCACCCCAGCTGCATCGACAGCCGAGCGACCCAGTGCGCCTATCGATCACCCCGCACAAACGAGGTGGTTTGTAGAGGACCTTTGCATGACCGCACGAATGATTAACGTACTTTCACCCGTTGAAAAGGAAGCCATAGCGAAGGTCCGTGCCTGGAGACTCTCGTCTGACCATGAAGCTCGACGTTTACTGCAAGCCCCCGCGCACCTGATGCGCAGCCTGATCCGGATCTACTACGGGCACGTGAAATTACGGCTTGGTCCAATTGCCGCCGAACTCGGTGTAGAGATGAGGTCCCTTGAACGAAGCTTTGTCGATGAATTCGGAAAGACGATGCTTGAGCACCAGACGGAAGCGCGACTTGAATTCTCAAAGATCCAGTTGTGCTCACAGCCGCGTCCGAAGCTGAGTGTGATCGCCAATCTACTGGGATATGAAGACGTGCGCGGCTGGGCTCGCTTTTTCAAACAACATGCCGGCAAATCACCGTCCTCCTGGAGCCGCAGCGCACTCGATGACACACCGCACGAGCGACTCTGCTGAACATGAAGTGCAAGACGGTGCGTATTGCCTTTCTATTTTGTCGCATCCTGCGGCGCTGTTTCCGTTGCACTCATCGCCGGTCGATGACAGACTCATGTTCAACGTTGGATGAGTATCTATCAAGCTCGTGTGGGGAGACTTCCCTGCTCACGGTGGGCCGTCGGCGAATCGCGTGATAACACGGATTGCCAGCACGCTCACGCAGCTCTAGCTCATCTGCAATAGAGAACCGAACTATCCCTCGCTCTGCTTTCCGCAATGAAAGCGGTCGATTGGATGTCTCCACATTTATTGAGATCGCGCTGACCTCGCTGGTCACTGTGTGAGTGATGTCCCATGTCTCGAAAGCCTTATGGCGAACTTTCCGCGATGGACCGGGAAGTAGTCGAAACAATTCGCCAATTACGGATCGAACACAGCGGCCGCCCGGTCTCTGCCGAATTGGAACTGCCCACAATCATGCATGACATTCTTCGCAGTTATCACGGCAATGTGAAGCTGCGTTTGGACGTAATCTCCAGAGTATTGGGCTGCACCATGCGAACGCTCGAGCGAGCTTTTGTCGCACAGTATTCGGAAACAATGAACAGTTTCCGCGAGAGAATCCGCCTCGAGTACGCCGAGAGGATTCTCACGTTCAATCCCGATATCAAATTGATGTCGATTGCCGCGGAGCTCGGATATGACCGTGAGAGCGAGTTCAACCGTTTCTTTCGGCGCAAGAAAGGCATGTCCCTGACGGAATACGTGAAGGACGTTCGGGCCAGGCAAGACAAGGGCGACTTCTCGGCTCGCTCGACCGAGGTTTGATGGTGAACGATCACCTCTACGTTAGTTGCCGGCTCTCGCGGCGAACGCGATATCGTCTCTTTCCGTGAATACGCGGGATGGTATGTCGGGCTCGGCGTCGAGCAGGGTGCGGTAGAGCCAACTCCCGCGCTCCAACATCACGTGGGTTCCTTCTCCGACGATTCTGCCTCGTTCGAGCACGACGAAACGATCGACCCAAGAAAGCGACTTCAGCCGATGAGAGATCAGTACGGTTGCCATCCCGGGTCGGAAATTGCGGACCGCCAGCAACAGTGCGGCCTCTGTGCCCATATCGAGGGCCGAGGTCGATTCATCCAGTATCAAAACCGGAGAGTTCCGCAGGAGCGCGCGAGCAACAGCGAGACGTTGTTGTTCGCCACCTGACAGCCCCGCTGCCCCGGTATCGAGTACATGATCCAGACCACGCGCCAACTTGCTGAGAACTGGATCAAGTTGAGCAACCTCGAGGACTGTCCTCAGTTCGTGCTCTCCGGCTGCAGGATTCGCGTAGAGGAGGTTTTCGCGGATACTGCCCCGAAACAAGATGGGATGCTGTGGAACGTAGCAGATGATTTCGCGAAGGGTACGAAGGGTAAAGTCCGTCGCCTGCCGCTGCTCCACAATCAACGATCCCGACGTCGGGTCAGCCAGGCGTACACAGAGCCGGGCCAACGTGGATTTGCCTGAACCACTGGGTCCGACGATCGCCACCGCGTCACCGGGGGCAACCTCAAGATCGATGGCTTCTAGGGCGAAGGAATTCGTTCCATACCTGAACGAGACTCGTTCCATGCTTATTCCATGCCGTAATGTTCGGGGCGTCGTCGCTATGTGCCCCGCGTCCGACACAGTAGGCTCGGTCGTCACCACTTCGAGCACGCGGCGCGCGCTTGCCATCATCCTCTCCGAGCGCGCATACAACTCCATCGCCGAGGATACCGGCTCGAAGATGCGGGTCACGTAGGCGTAGAAAGCCACGACTGTACCAATGGTGAGACTGCCGGCGATAAACCTGTAGGACCCCATTCCAAGGACCATGAGAATCGCCACGCCAAGCACTGTTGTGATCGCTACGCTAAACCCGACTTCTGTTCGGCGCTGGATCCATTGTGAACGCACCACTTCCCTCCACGCTCCATTGCTATCCGCGATTCTCGACTGCTCTGCGCCGATTAGGTGGAGCTGAGGCACGGCGCCTAAATGCTCGGCAATCCTTCCAATCGCCCGGCCTGTATCTGCCTGCGTATTGCTGGCCCGGGTCTGAATGAGAGGTTTGAATCTCCGGCGAACGAAGTAGAAGACCGGCAGTAAAGGCAACACTGACAGGGTCATCGGAATATTCAACGTGAACATGATCGCAAGATTCAGCACGAAAAAGATGGCGACCCGAACGATCGTGTTGACGGCGTCGGCGCCGAATTGCGCGATCTGCTCGACGTCTGTGTCCAGCCGGCTGAGCTTCTCTCCCAAAGGAGTTCGATCGTGCCAGTCGCTCGACAATCCATTCATGCATTCGAGCAACTCTCGCCTCACGTCCTGACCCAAACATTGAGCGACACGATAGCCGAACAATCCGCCGGTGCCTGCAAAAAGCGACCTGCCGATGAAACAGGACGCTATCAGGGCAACGCAGACGGTAGAGTCCAATGCTCGGTGCAAAGGCAGAGATCGATCTATGAGGCGCCGCATCAGGAGTGGATCGACGGTCGATACGAGGCCGGCCGCAATCGCCAGGATGAGCGCAGAGAACACCTTTCCGGAATAAGGCCGCAAATGATGGAGCAGCCAGCGCGCCTCTTTCATTTTGTGTGTCCCGCCATGGAGCGTTGCCGAATCGGCGCAAGCAAAAGGACTCCGGCCGACGAGCTCTCATGTCAACTCTAGCGCCGCTTTTTTCGCCCGCGATGTAGTCGGCGTACATTGTCGCAGCGTGCGTCGCTGTTTCGATTGCTACTGCCGCTCTCGAGTGACAGACTCGTCATCACGGTTGGAGACCGACGCAATGGTTACCGTCACGCCAAACCTCAGATCCATCGTCGATCACGACGGAGCCGTCATCCTCGATATTTCGCGAAACTCGATGACAACGCTGGATACCATCGGCGCTTATGTCTGGGAGAGGCTTGAAAGAGGTCTGTCCGTAGAGGTCATCGTCGCCGAGTTGGCTCAAGACACTGGCGCGGACCAAGGAATCGTCGCAAGAGATGTGGACGTGTTCATGGAGCAATTGAAGTCACGCCATCTTGTTGACGGACATGCTGCTGGCAATTCACGGCGCGGGCCTCTCGCATGACAGACCACATCAGCTACCGTTTGGCGCTCATCCTCCCGCAGTCGCGGCAGGTTGTCGCCGCGAAGATCGACGATACTTGCGTGTTGCCGGAGATCAGTATCCCACTCTGGGAGCGGCCGAGCGAGCAATTGACCCAGTTCATTGAAGAGCGGTGGCACATCAAGTCAACCGTCCTCGACATCGTATTTGATGATCGCCCCGAGTCACCCTGCGCCATCATTGAAGTAAGAAGCTCATCTTGGAAGCCCACCAGCGCAGGTCTCAGTCAGGTTGATTTTGACACCATCGGCGAGCACTCCCTCGGGGCGAAAGACCGCAAGGTTCTTGGTTCAATTCTCGCCGGGGAAGATTCTGGGAGAGGCCATTTCTCCCGCATAGGGTGGATCGACGATGCACGCGCCTGGGTTCAACAGGTCACTCATGATTGCGGTTCGCCCGTTACCGGTGACACACTCCATCTCAATGCAGATGGTCACTTTTGTCTGATTCGTTTTGCCACTTCTTCCGGCGCTGGCTACTGGCTGAAGGCAACCGGAGAACCCAATACGCGCGAATTCGGAATCACCGTCTTCCTCTCCGCAGAGTGCCCCAAATACCTGCCGCGTCTCGTTGCAGTTCGCGAAGACTGGAACGCATGGTTGACAGAGGAACACGGGTCATCCATGCACGATTCCAATTCCCTCGACGATTTCCGACTAGCGATCCGCAGTATGGCGGGTCTTCAAAAATCCCTCGTAGGTAGATCCGACACGCTCATGAAAGCCTGCTGCAGCGACCAGCGGAATCAAACGTTGCAGTCGCGGATAGCTGAACTGTTCTCCTACCTCAACGAGGCGATGGCACTACAAACGAGCACGAGAGTTTCAAAGCTCTCCTCCCTGCGACTAAAAGAACTGGGGACGCTTTCACGCGAAGCCTGTTTACAGCAAGAAGACCTCGCGATCCCAGACTCGCTCATGCATGGCGACATCAATCCGGGGAACATTTTGTTGAGCGGCAATAGGTGTGTCTTCACCGATTGGTGCGAAGCACATGTAGGAAATCCGTTCGTGACGTTGGAACAAATGTGTGTTTATGTCAATCGCATCAGCACTGAACCGGAGCAGTGGATACATGCGTTGAGCGACGAATACAGGGCTTCCTGGATGGAAGTACTGTCCGAACGTCAGATACTCCGCAGCCTTCGACTAGCACCCCTTCTGTCCATCCTGTCGTCTTTGCATGGCAGGGGCGACTGGCTAAACTCTCCAACGAGGTCCGAACCTCGACGTCTCAGTTACTCTCGAAGCTTGGCACGGCATATGGATCGCGCGGTGAGGACAACCGCGCTGCAGGAGGCTCTATGCCTCTGACCATGAGTACCCCGGCCGGGGTCGAGGAATCCATTCACGGCATAGCTGTTCGAGACCCCTACCGTTGGCTCGAGGAGGGTGATTCACCAGAGACACGCGACTGGGTGGAGGATCAGCAGAGTCAATGCGACCAATACTTCGCGCAGTCTGACGATGTCGACTTGCTTCGGGACAGGGTTCGCGAATACCTGGATGTTGAGACGGTTGATCAGCCAGCACGAATTGGCACTCGATATTTCTATCGAAGACGCGACAAGGGACGCGAGCAGGGCTGTATCTACATTCGGGATACGTCTACGGGGAAGGAGCGCCTCCTGATCGACCCATCAGGAAGAGGCAACTTGGCTTCCGTGGGAATCCATAGAATCTCCCCCAACGGGAGTTTACTGGCGTATGAGTTGAAGCAAGGAGGTGCGGACACCTCTGCGATTCACATTGTCGACGTAGAAAGCGGCGTTGAGCTTGCCGATACGCTCGAACCGGGCTATGCGAGAGGCTTCACCTTCGCGACTGACCAAACAGGCTTCTATTACTGCCACGAGAGCGTTCGGTCGCTGGATGACCACACGATTCGATTTCATCGCCTCGGCGGACATGCATCTGACGAAGTCGTTTATCGTTGCCCACGCTCCCCTGACAGTAGGCTCATCCTCACCTCGGACGAGGTACATCTTGGTGCTGTCTTTGTACATCGACATGATGGAGAGCCATTCACCAATCTCCTGCTCGCTCAACGTGAGTCGCCGACTAATTGGAAGGAGATCTTATCGGACCTCCCAGTAACGTTCAAACCGTTCCTAAATAACGGCCGCATCCTCGCGCTTAGTTTTCGCGAGACCCCGAAGGGTGTGCTGCTTGAACTAGCGGACGATGGATCTGAAAGTCGTCTGATCATTCCCGAGCAATCTCAAGCAATCCAGCAGCTTGTCGTCGTCGGCGATCGCGTTGCTATCACCCATCTCAACGATTGGGGCATGATTGTGGTCTCGTGGACCATGTCAGGACAACGTGTTGGAAGACTAGACTTACCAGGCGACGGAACCATCCGACTCGTTCGCGCTCAAGACTCCGACGCGCTGTTTTGTACTTATGAGTCCTTCAGCGCACCACCGGCAACATTCGAATTCACGACCGATTTCGAAATGGTCAGACTGTGGCATCAACAGTCCGATCCGTCTTTTGAAAGACGCTGCCAAACGCGGCCCGTCACGGTAGACTCCACCGACGGCACGCGTATCCCGTTGATGCTAGTACGTCAAAAGGCGACACCACCAGGAATTGAAGCTCCTCTAATCCTGACGGCGTATGGGGGTTTCGGCAGTTTCGTGACGCCACAATATTCGGTACTCGTATCGATCCTGTTGGAGTTCGACAGCATCTTCGCGCTGGCTAGAATTCGAGGCGGTGGCGAGTTCGGCTGTGCCTGGCACGAAGCGGGAAAACGACGTAGACGCCAGAACGCGTTTGACGATTTCATCGCGGCAGCGGAATGGGTGTGTGCGGATGGGATCACAAGTCCCAAACGACTTGGGATCATTGGGGGTTCCAATGGCGGTCTTCTTGTAGGCGCTGTCCTGACTCAGAGACCTGAGTTGTTTGGAGCCGCGGTATGCATCGCGCCGCTGCTCGACATGGTGCGATACGAGAAATTCGATCTTGCCTCGCGATGGCGGCATGAATACGGGTCTGCCGACAATGGCGAGGACTTCCGCGCGCTGTACGCCTATTCCCCCTATCACCACGTCGATGAAGACATCGATTACCCTCCGATCCTATTCATCTCTGGCGACAGCGACGATCGATGTAATCCGGCGCATGTGAGAAAGATGGCTACCCGGTTGCAACGGCGGCATGCTCAAAGTCGGCCCATTCTTGTTGAGTACAGCCACTACAGGGGCCATTCTCCCGTGCTTCCGCTGTCTGTACGCGTCGAGTCTCTCGCCCAGAGGATCGCATTTCTGTGCCGAGAGCTGGGATTGCACCGCATAGGAGTTCACAATGATCCGCCTCATCTTAGAAAGCTGGGCTTGTCTTTTGCGCTTCGACTATGTCTTACGGTTCCGCGGTCTCCCGCGGGTACACGAAATCGTCCGAAATCAACGTGTCCATCCGGGCATTGGAAGATCGCCCTGCCCGGCCGAGAGACTATGTCGCGCCGTGGATTTGGCTTGTGTCTTCTATTTCAAACAAGTTCTGTGTCTACAGCGTTCCGCAGCAGCGACTGTTCTGCTGCGCCGATACGGGTGGGAAGCGGAAATGGTCATCGGCGCCCAGGTTCGGCCATTCAAATCTCACGCCTGGGTTGAACTCGATAGATCCGTGATTAACGACAAACCTTACATGTCGGAGATGTATCAGGAACTGGAACGCTGCTGACGTGAGGCGCAACCATGAGCATTGTTTTTGGAATTGCAAGAACGGCGGGCCAACACGTGAAGGAGCGAGAACTCCTGCATCTCGCTCAGGCCACGGAGAAGTATGCGCCCGATGGCACCTTTGTCTTTGCTCGGGACAATATCGGTATGGGCTTCCAGGCCTATAACACCCACCAACGGACGAATCTAGAAGAACTCCCATGGGTCGACGCACACGGCAATGTTCTTTCGTTTGACGGGCGCTTGGACAATCAGGCCGAGTTGTGTGCTTCGTTGGAACTTTGTTCGGCCGACATTCCGGACTCACGCATCGTGCTCAAGGCATACGAACGCTGGGGAGAGCATTGTTTTTCTCAACTGATCGGAGATTGGGCGCTATCACTCTGGGTTCAATCCGAACGAACCCTCTATCTCGCCAGAGACCACGCAGGGAGTCGGTCACTTTACTTCGAGCGCGTGCACGGAGGTCTCCTCTGGTCAACATATCTCGAGACTTTTTTCACGGATGGACGGACTGCGGCGATCGATGAAGACTTCGCTGCACTTTATTTCGCGTGTCGACCAACCCGGGAATTGACCCCCTATAGGGGCATTAAGGCGGTGCCGGCGGCTCACTTTCTGCGATTCAAGAATGATGCGATTACCTACGTCGCTCATTGGCACTGGGTTGTGCAAGATTCAATCGTCTACGACACTGCGTTGCAATACGAAGAACATTTCCTTCAACTCTTCCAACAATCGGTGAAACGGCGTAGCGGGCCAGGCGCGCCGGTTCTTGCCGAACTTAGCGGAGGGATGGATTCCACTTCCATCGTCTGCATGTCCGATCTCATCCGACGATCTCAGAATCCACCTGAGGGGTTGCTTGAGACTGTGTCCTTCTATGACAACTCCGAACCGACCTGGAACGAGTTCCCATTCTTTACAGCTGTCGAAACGAACCGCGGGAAGGCCGGCCTCCATCTGAACGCCTCGTACAGTGAGCGCACCATCAGGCCACAGGGCCCGACTGAGCCACTTCGGCTATGGCCAGGTGCGGACAGTTCTCAATCTGACCTCGAGATGCAACTGCGCGATGCTATCAGGGGTCGCAACATTCGGTCTGTCTTGTCGGGCCTGGGAGGCGACGAGGTATTGGGGGGAGTTCCTACCGCTTTACCAGAACTGGCGGATCTGTTGGCGGGAGGTCGTCTGTGCTCCCTGACCAGCAGCGGCGTCGAGTGGTGCATGGCAAACCGGGTGCCACTCCTGCACATGCTAGTCGCAACCCTAGACTTCTCCTTTCGCACATACATCGGCGGCAACTCTGGGCAAGCGGTTCCTCCCTGGCTCAATCCGCAGCAGCGAGCCCGAAGCGCCGGCGGTCCAGCCGAAGGATCAATTTGGAACCGACTCCATTGCTGGCGGCCAAGCAGAATTGCCAATGGGGACGCTTGGTGGTCGATATTGGAGACGCTCCCGAATCGATTTGTGAGCAACGGAGAAAGACTGGAGTACCGCTATCCGTATCTTGATCGCGATCTCGTGGAATTCCTTTTCAGCATTCCCAGAAGGCAACTCGTTGAACCTGGACGAAGACGGTCTTTGATGCGCCGCGCACTCAAGAACATCGTTCCGATCGAGGTCCTTGAACGGCGCAGGAAAGCGTACATCCTCCGTGGACCGATCAATCTCATTCAACGGGAACGCGATTGGCTCGCGGTCCTATTTCGAAACCTACGCTGCGCCGAGATGGGCTTGGTGGACCCCTCTTGCCTGACGTCTGTCCTGGATTCTATCGCGAGAGAAGGCAACCCTAAGTGGATGCCATACCTGATGAGACTCGTCAGTTTCGAATTCTGGCTGAGTTCTTCGCCTACAGACATTCCGCCGCCCACCACCAAATGGGCTCGCGAGCAAGATCCGAATCAGGTTGTCCTGACGAGGCCATCACGATTCGGAAATTCGAACCACTAGGAGAGCACCATGAAGTATTCAAAACCGCAAATCACCAACTGTGAACGTGCGTCATCGGCGATCATGAGCACCCAAGCGAAAGACTTCAACCAACCGGTCGACGCGTCGCTGATCCAGGGTACAAACCCTGGCTACGCAGCAGACGAGTAGGCTGAAGGCGAATATGAGGGGCGGTGCATGCATAGTAATCCGCTCCTCGTACGCCGTCCGATGAGCTCACGAATCAGGCAGTCAACTCTCAAAACACCTATATACAAGTTTGCAATCACTCACACTTGTTGGGTCTCGATACCGTCACTTCCAGAGGAGTGGCTCCATTCGTTTCAGTGCGACCGGACCTCTTTGGTTTTAGCCGTCTCTTTTCGCAGGCCTTCCCATCTATCGTATTGCGGTCTTTTAGTTGAGGCGGGATCTTCTTCGTCCTTAAGCCAGAAGCGGAACCAATCGACGTCCCCCTGCTCTGACGCCATGAGTTCCATCGGATTCTGCAACACGTGTTGCCCCAGCGGGAGATAAAGGAAGTCCACTGGCTTATCTTGAATTCTCAACGATGCATAAATTTCCCACTCCGTCAGCAAGCTAAAGGAGCCAATGGCCTGGATACGCAGCGGCGTCTCTATGGCACTCAACCGAAAGTCCGGAGCCTCCTTAATCCACGTCTCAAGGGCTCTGCCAACGGGCTTGCCGCCATAGTAACGCTCGGGTTCGAATGTCGATACATCAGGGCGCTGGAAAACATACTGCAGGTAGCTCGCGTCGTACCCGTCAGCGAGGACGGCCGCAGCGAAACGTCGCGGCGATTCCAATAGCGATTCCTCGACGTACCAGCATGTCCGACTAAATCCGATGATTCCTACCCGCTTAGGGTCGACTATCCCGCTGCTGGCTAACTGATCGATCGCGGCGCCATATCCGTCGACATGGATCTTCGCCTCTTCTAACGTCTCGGTCTGCTCGCGGTTGTCGGGTATCTGAAGGACAACAAAACCGGCGGCCGCCAACGGTCTCGCCGCCATCGCAGTGCTCCACGGTCCATCGACAAGAAATTCGCTCGCTCTGAAGCCATGTGTCTGGACTACCAGGGGATACCGCGTACCCTTTACATAATTGCTGGGAAGGACCAGACCTCCTGTCCACTCACGCCCGTCCTTGTCCACCCAGCGGTATATCGAGGTGGTGCCGGAGCTCTTTCCCGCGATCTGCGGATTGGGGTCCCAGATCTGGAGACGACGGGAATTGGCTAGGTCCTCGGCCCACAATCTCGGGGGTTCATCCAGACTCTGCCTCAACTCCAAGCGAACTCGAGTTGGAACTGTGTGTTGAGACGTCATAGGGGAGGGCGATCCGCAGGAGGGAGAGGCATCCTGCGCCCACACGTCGTCGGTCACCGAATAACACTCTGTCTTGTGGCGCCCTCGCCATGAAAGGCCGATGACGACGTCGTGGTCTGTTCCGCCGAATTTGACGTTGCTCACGGCCCAACTGTCGTCAGACTCATGCGCTTTTGTGGACCTCTCAAACACGATGCATGAAGCACTACCGTCATCCATGCTGATATGGGCCACGGCGCAAGGCCTTCTCCTTGCTTCTTGTTCTTCGGGGGCCAGATGCTCAAATGGAAGAAACGTGTTTGTCACGAGGATATGATCGCCGTGCGACGACCAAACAACCTGGGTTTGGTCGGGGTAACCTCCCTGCACTCCGCTTGGGCTTCCCAACAAAGGCCGTCGCGAATTGGTACGGAGATCCACCACCTCATACTCTGTGACGGGAAACCTAGAGTTTTCGGGCCTATATAAAGGCACTTCCGGAAACGCCGGAAGGTAGGCCTTCCATAATGTGGGCGTTTTCTCAACGGGGACCAACGCTACAACTCTTGTTCCATCCGGTGACAGGAAAAAACTGTTTCCGGAGGAAAATACAGGCGCTGGGGAGATCGATCGAACGCCGCTCAAATCCGCCCGGAAGAGCGTTTTCTTCGACAATGATGGAAGCGGTCGCAACAACTCATCGAGAGAGTGGTCCCTGACCGATTCAATTACCTCCGGATCTAGCGATGTTGGCCGAAATCGTGCTGCCGAATACAACACTCCGCGACTATCCACTTCGTAGTTATCCACGTTGCTGTCTTCTGGACTCATCCGCTCTTCGCGTCCAGTGAACACGTTCACCCTGTCCAGTTCACGCCGTCCGCCCTGTTTCTCCATCAACATATAAATAGCCGTGGAGTCCGACGACCATTGACAGTCTGTTATCAAGGCTCCGTTGGAATCTCCCTGGTTGGCACGAAGCTGCCCTTTTGCCCTCACGATCTCCTTCGGAGAGGGCGGCGTACGACTATCCCTTTCTTCTAAAAACTTCGAAACGGCTCGAAGATCCAAAATCCACAATGTCGACTCGACCTCGTCCTCGGCAACTATTCCTCTTGTGGTGACCAACAGCACGTTGGCCCCATCGGGCGATATCTTCCACGCCGGCGGGTTCGCCGTGTTTCGCGTGGGATCGTTGAAGTGAGTCATCTGAATCGAATCAGATACTGTGAATGAACCAGTCTGGGACAAGCCCAACACCGTGCCCGCTGTGAGGCTGAATGCCGCGCATGCTGCTACAGTCCACATTTGCATAGGTTTGAAAACCCCCTCTTTGAGGCGTTATGGGCCAGAACGGAGTGTGGCCCAGCGTCAGAATTGAAATTTCAATGAGAATTGCATTGATCGCGCACCGCCCTGCTGGTACTGAGCGGCGACGGTTCCAAGACTGCCGTTGAGCATGGTCGTGGTCTGCCCAAATGTTCCATCGGTCAGATTCGGATCTACGTAGCCGAAATTGGGTCTGTTCAGCACATTGAACGCTTCAGCACGAAATTGCAGCGATACGTCTTTGTAGAGAGGAAACTGGCGACGTGCCGCCAAGTTGAGTTGAGATAGGCCAAATCCTCGAACGAAGTTCCGTGGAGCATTTCCGTTCAGATTTGTGCCCGTCGGAACGGTGAACGCTGGATTCGCCTTGTTGTTGCTTCCGCCATTGATGGCCTTCCCACCCGGGTACTGGGTTCCGTAAAGATAGATCGGCCTGGAGTGGTCATAGTTCACCCCGGTGTGAAACTCATTCCCATTCGCTGGATTTATTGCGAAATTGCCGTTCAGCGTGACCGGAAATGCCGTCCTCACCAAGACACGAGCGTCGAGCCCCCAGTCCGAAAGAAGTGTTCGTCCGTACCGCGGCACTGTCGAATTGGGGATATCCCAAGTGAGACCCGCCTGGAGATTGCTTCTCACGTCAAAATCCGAGGCGCCTCGAGTCAGTGGGAGAGACGTATCATTCGAGCCAAAATCGAGAGAATGCGACCAGGTGTAAGAGGCCAAGGCATGGACACCATTGCTAACGGAGCGCTGAAACTTTAGCTGAAGTGCCTGATAGTTCGAGGTGATGCCGTTCGGGAAGTAGTAAACGATGTTGAAATTCGGATTGAATGCCTTTAGCGATAATTCCTGTTCTCCAACAAGGCGACGGCCGTTTGCGCCGATGTAAGAGACTGTAAAGCTCTGTGAGTGACCCAATCCCTGTTCCGCGCTGACATTCCATTGAAGCGTGTATGGAGCCTGCATGTGCCCAGGAAAAGCGTAGGCCGTCTGAGAAGTAAAAGGGGGATTCAGGGACGGTGATATAGCCAATTCTGCGGGAGAAAATGGCAGAGAAAATGGCGAGGGGTGGAGGCCGGTCACTTGATAACCGATGCCACTATAGCCTTGGGTCGCCACCTCATTGGCGGTGTCAAAGTACACTCCCCCGCCTGTTCTTACCACTGTCTCCCAACCGGGCGTTGCGTGTGCTGTCCAGGCTATGCCTAGCCGGGGAGCGAAATTGTATTTCGCTGTCGTCCAAAGTGGCGTTCCCTTTGGTGCAAGCTGCAAACTGGAGGGAGTTCCGACACCTCCAAGCAGCGTATAGGGGACAGCGCCATTCTCCGCACTTGGAGGTGGATTGAGTTCCCAACGGAGTCCCAACGACAAACTGATTGAGGGGATCACACGCCATTCATCCTGAGCGTAAGCGGCAAATTGGCGAAACATCGGCACGGCCGGCTCCGCGACGGATACGAAACCTTCCAGCGCAGCATTTGTTTCAATTTGGGCGGCGGATTCATATACGGCCTCGGCTAATGGGCTCGATGGTGTCTTGGGGGAGCGAATCCAGCGGTAATCCACACCTATCTTTATCTGGTGGCTCCCCGAACTGACGCTCAAGGATTCGGTCACGTTGAATTGGCTCTGAAGATTTTGGGCGGATTGAGGGCTCAGGACTGCGGACCCAGTGCCTGGAAACAATAGATAAAATTCCGGCAATGCGTGTGCGTACAGGACCGCACCCATCGCGGTCTTCAGGTCAATGGGTTTTGCTCCGCCAAATCCGTCGATTGTCCCCGAGTTCGCTGCATCGCTGTGCGAAAATCCCAACCTTAGCTCGTCGACAAGCGCTGGAGACAATTGAGTGGTCGCTCCCAACGTATAGGTCCGGGTGTTGAATTTAAGCGAGGTGAGCACAGATTCGGCTCTCGTCGCGGTTGAACTCGACGTGTTCGAGAAGCGAAAGAAGGAGCTCAGCTTCGCGAAGAAGGTATGGTCGAACCGTCCGGAGATTGAATCAATCGAACCCGGCAGCGCGTAAGACTCAATGAATTGCGCAAGGTTTGGACTGGTTGATGTCCCGTAGTCGAGACCATTCTGAATCGGAAACGCATTCAAAATTGGTTGCAACACCGGGGCCGATTGCACACGCAAAAACGAGTCGGGAACGTACTGAACGGCTGCCGCCTGGGGTTGGGTTATTCGCAAGCCCTCGTACGATCCGAAGACAAAAGTATTCTGCCTAAGGCCGTGCAACCTCGGGATCCACAACGGGCCTCCAAAAGTTCCTCCAAAGTCATTCTGCCGGAGAGCAGGCTCTGGCCTTCCGTAGTGGTCGTTAAACCAATCATTCGCATCAAAGAAGTTGTTCCGAAGATAGTCGAACGCAGTTCCGTGGACGGTTTTGGTACCAGATCGGGTGAGGAGAGCGAACTGGCCTCCAGGTCCATGGCCGTATTCGGCTGAATAAGTCGAGCTTGCGACTCGGAATTCTTCGAGTTCATCCACGGATGCTAAGCTCTGCGTTGTACCGAATGCAGTTCCCGCCGCGATGCCTCCAGAACTGCCCGCTTGAGGGCCACCATATCCATTTCCAGCGCCGACATTGGCACTGACACCGTCCACCGTATAGTAGTTCGATTCAGTTCGTTGTCCATTCACACTGAAATCGCCAGAAATGCCAACGGATCCGGCTCCTTGGTTACCCTGGGGAGATGCGGTAACAACCCCAGGTGTCATCGAAATGAGGTCCTGAAAGCTCCGACCATTGAGCGGCATATTTGCGACAAACTTCCTATCGATGACCGTGCTGACGGCAGCATTCGTCGTGTCGATCGTCGGCCCGCTGCCATCGACAGTCACCTTTTGAGTTGCTGCTCCGATCTTTAAGACCAGTTGCAGTTGTTTGTCGTCGCCAACGTTAAGAACGATGTTGTTCACGGCGATATCCGCAAACTTGTCTTTTGAGACGGTCAGGGCGTAGTGACCCGGCTTGAGAAACGAGAACCTCGCGCTTCCGGCCTTGCCGCTCACAGAATGCTGTTCCTGGTTTGTGTCGACATTGCGGATCACGACACCCGCATCAGGAATTACAGCTCCGGTTGTATCCGCGATACTTATGGTCAGGTTGGCCGAACTCGCCTGGGCAAAAGCATTTGCTTGCAAACCGAGTGAAACAAGGGCAACCAGGAACCTCGGAGCGTACTTACATACAAGTGCTTGAATTTTGGGCATACGTCTCCTGAGGCTTGCGAAAGCCGTTGTGTGTGAGATTTGGTGTGGCGTTACTCGGTGAGTCCGGACGGTGAAACTGACTGGAGGCCCTCCAGGGTTACGTGGAGCGCGCTCTCTTCTATTCGCAAATCCGCAAGGAGCTCTGCGATCTCTGCTACGTTGTGGTTTGTGCTCGTACTGGAGTTGGATAAGGTCAAGCCTGCCGTGATCAAACGGTCCAGGCGTTGTCCATTGCGGTTGAGAACTTCGGAGGCTGCGCTCAGTTCGTTGACGCTCCGTATCCGGGAAGAATGCGACGGAACTAGGAGGGCACTGCGTGCCGGATCTTGCACTAGAAACGTCAGGTCCTCGTCCAACGAATTCAGCTCCAGGCCCAGAGATCGAACGTGTTTATCGATCAAGGTCAGCCAGAGCATTTTGTCTTCGGCCGGCATCATTCGAAGCTCGTTGGGGCTGAAATCCTTCGCGGCGAGCTGGCACACGGTCCATGCCTCCCGGTGCATGCGGGCGGTATGGGCGAGCGTGTCGCTTGCAAGCTCGTCAATTCGCACATCTAGTGCTGAACCGGAGATGCCCTGGGCCGAAAGGGACGATCTGATCTCGGCGTCGAACGGGATACGTTTACTATCCACGTCTACCGGATCGAGTTCCTCCAGCTTGATCGCAACGTGCACACTTGCGACGGAGGGCTCATCACTGGAGTGCAGGGCTAGCTTGAATTGGCCTCGGGAAGGTAGGGATTGGAAAACATGAACGATGGCCGCCTTCTGCTGTTGTGTCGGGAGGACTCCGCTGATCTGGATACCGCCATCCGGCAGGCGGTCGAGATCGACCAGCGACTCCACCTCGGGACCGAGATTGCTGAGCAGTTGGAAGGCTCGGAGAGCGAGATGTGCAGAAGGATCGCCTACATCCGGTGTGACACCCGTGTCGGTGTGCGGGCTGACCAAGGTGGCAGCCGGTGCAAAATCGCTATCTCGCACTTCGGTAGCGGAAACCACTTCGTACGTGAGCCGCTTGAACCGGTACTCCCGAACGCCGCGATCGCTTCCGACTGTCATGGTCTCGGCAATGGGCTGAAGTGTGGAACGGTCTAAGACCAGCGACGCCTCAAGAACCTCGGCAGCGCCTTCGTTCTTCGATCGCCGATAGTGGACTTCGTAGCCGCCATCGACACTGCGGACTATCGGCTCATCGCTTCCCGCCTCCAACTCGGAGAAGGTTTCTTTTCCGGGAACCATTGCCCATGAGTTGTCCCGATCGAAGATCGTCGCCGACGCCATGTCATCGGATCGGAGGCCTCGTCCTTTCGCGAAGGTTGTCGTCTTCCCGGAAGGATCCCTCCATCGCCCGGCAACGGTCTTGCCTTCGCCGTCCAGCAAGCGCAATGCCGAGCGCCGCGGCTTGAGGCTCTTCCAGCTGTCTACCATCTGTGAGTCGAGAAGCTGGCCGTCCGGCGATCGCGTCTCCAGCGAAAACGTGGCATGAATGGCCCCGCCGCCGGCGATCTGGGATTCCTCGTTTTGAACCGACCGCGCTACCAAGGATGCAGCTGTCGGTGTCGGCGCTGCTTCCCGCCTGTTCCGAGACCAAAGGCCGGCTAGAAGTACCAGGGTCAGCCCAGTCACGATCCCTAGTGGCCAGAGAGAAGCAAGATCGGGAAAGCAGAAGTGAAGGATTCGTCCGATCGCGCGAGTAATTCTTGAAAGAATCGACGGATTGGCCCTGGAGCTTGTCTCTTCCCTGCTTCTTGTCGTGATCATCGGGTTTGGCTGCCCGGCCCCGATCTCCTCCTGTAGCGGATCGTAGTAGAAGACGCTGATGACCGGCACGCCCCCAGCCAGACCGAATTTGAGTTCAACAAACCGGCCATCGCTCAGTTCCGCGTTCGCCACGTACGGTTGCGGGGAGACCAGGGGATCCTCGATCTGGAGGTACGCCAGGCGAATTCCCTGCTCGCTCAGAACTTCGAGAAATGCCGGCTTGGCGAGGGGTTCCAGCTTGACCTGTAGTTCATTGCGGATCGAAGACACGCGTTGCGCCGCGACGATCTCGCCATCTACCGCGATCTGGAGCTTCGAGGGCAGATGTTCGTAGGCTTGGCGCACTTTCTTCTTGAGGACCGAAGGGTCGGGCCCTGAAGAGGATGAGTTCGGTGGATCGTTGCCGTCACCGTCGCGGTGGATTGTGTCCCCAGGAAACCGGTCCGCCAGACTGGGCAGGCCGAGCGCCGTGTTCGTCAATTCGAGACAGCGCTCACAACTGACGACGTGAGCAAGCTCGGCCGTGGCCATGCACAAGCGCTGTTGGATATACCTCTGCTGAATGACGGCCTCAGCGGGGCACCCCCCCTTGACTCCCGAGCGGATGCGGTGACGCAGCTCGGCAATGAGAGCCATCGGGTCATCGGGTAGAAACGATGACGCCATCGGAGGCAACGTCGCAGCCTGCCCCATGAATCGCAGCACCCCTGGACGTTCGAGATAGACCCGAGCCTCCTCCCTGGCCGCCTGAAGATGCTTTTCAACGGCGCCGCGGGTCACCTGGAGGATGCGGGCGATCTCGCTGGGGTAGTATCCGAGGAAAAACCGCAGGATCAAGACACTGGCCGAGCGTGAGGTCTCTCTCCGTACGCAGGCATACTCGCAAACGTGCGCGAGCGAACTCCGCACCACGATCAACTTGCTGCGATCGATACAGGCGAGACCGTATTCGACCGATTCATAGTCGACGATCTGCAGGCTCGACAAGGCGTCCCGCCCAGCGCGGCGCGCTCTCGACACGCTGAGGTTGCGCAGCATGGTGTAGAGATAACCCCGAACGCGGTCGTCGTCCGAGAGATCGATCTCCGGGCGGGTCCGAATCAGCTGAACATAGAGGTCGTGGACGAGATCGTTGGCCTCATCGTGCCGTCTCTGCGTGACCTGCAGGGCCCACTCCACGAGTTTGCCGTAGTGCTCTAGAAAGAGCTCCTCATGGGTCTTCGGCTGCGAGAATGGCGCGAGTAAATGCAAGGCGATGAGATTCTCCGGTTGCAGACATCTACGCAGCAGGAGGGCACAACCCGCGAGACCATTTTCGGGACATTCCGGTCAAAAAATGTCCGATGGCCCGACCGCATCCACTTCTTCATCGGCGACCACTCGCCATCACCGGCAATGGACCCGCTGCTGCTGATGTCTACATCCCGAAGGCGTGCTCTCTTCGCGGATGCCCTAAACCGTATGTGCGACCGCCCGTTCGTTGAGCTTGAATCCCTGTCCGTGGTGCGTCTCTACCAGTCCTTTGACACCACACGTTTCCTCCAACTTCTTGCGCAGCCGCTTTACAGCCGCATGCAGCCGGTCCTCCGATTTGCGGAAGTCGCGGCCCCAAACCTTCTCAAGGATTTCCGGAACCGGATATATGCGGTCGAAGTCCATGGACAAGAGATCGAGGATCTTGGTTTCGTTCTCCGTCAGCTTCATCACCTTGTTGTCTCCTTCGATAACATGGGCCAGTCGATCAAGCACATACCGCCCGATCGGGATCCGCCGTTGAACCGAAGCTCTCCGCGTCTCCCGGCGGTCCTCGCGATCGATATGGGCATGGATCCGTGCCACGAGGCGAGGAATCGAGGTGCTCTTGGGGATGTAATCATCAGCTCCGGCGCCGAAGGCCGACAGTTCGTAGCTCTCTCGATCGTGTTCTGTGTAGGCAACGATGGGGCTCATGATTCCCATGGCACGCAACTGGCGAATGAGGGTGGCGCCATGGTCTTTGCCGACGCTGAGTTCCACCATGACGAGCGAGAACGCCGAATGTTCGGCTCGATCATAAGCGTCCTGAATGGAGCACATCGTCTCGACGTTGAAACCGAACTTCATCAACAGCGTCTGAGTGCTGTCACACATGACGCGATCGGAATCGACGTACAGGATCGACTTCATGACTTTCCAGACCACTTGAGGATTGCGGGAGAGTGAAAGTCTATCGGAACTTGTTGCCGATTCCTCCAGCGAAGGCTAGACGCGACGTCAGTATTCGTTCATCAATAAGCGTTTCATCAAGAAGTGACCCCTACACCAGAGCAACCCTACAAGCACTATAGTGCTACCTCTTGAAGGCACTATAGTGCCTCCACGAGACACCGTCAATCCTAAAGATTGATGCATGGTCGATCCGCGGAAATCTGGCCCCCTCACTCTCGAGGAGGCGTTCGGCCAAATCCTCCGGACCTTACGCGAAGAGAGGGGGATGAAACAGGTTGAAGTGTCTGCCGCCACAGGGTATAGCCAACGAACCGTAGGAATGATCGAGCGTGCTGAGAAAAGTCCGACCTTGCGAACTATGGAAGATTTTGCCACGTTCTATCGCGTCCCTCTCGAAAAGCTCATCATGCAAGCCAAGCATTTGCGCAACAGTTCGCTACCGTAGGTAAGGCGCCAATTGCCATACACGTACCCTGCATCCGAATGAGCCCGGAGAGTCACATCTGGAGAGATCGGTGTCAGTTGTCGAAAGCGCCTGACTTCTTGTGGCACTATAGTGCCTTCAGACGAACGGCTGGTCAGAAAAGATTGGCATGTGACGGCCAGCAAAAAACGTTCGACACTGACTCTGGAGCAAGCATTTGGTCAAGTCCTCTTCGCTCGACGGGAAAAGAGAGGCTTGTCCCAGATGGATCTCGCTGTCGCCTCCGGATATAGCCTCCGTTATATCGGAGATGTGGAACGCGGAACGAAGAGCGCAACAATGAGAACCATGCATGATCTCGCCACGCTGCTGGAAGTTGGACTTGGGACACTTATAGTAGAGGCAGAAGAATTATGGGCAAGTGATGCGAGGGACAGGAAGCGGTCAAGAAACACGCGCCTTTGAAATCCCAGTAGCAAGCGGCAGCGTGCATTCGCCAGCTTTCGCACCTTCGTCCCGATGAAAGCGGTCGCCTCCACTCCAGCGAGCCTCGCTTTCCGCTGCGCGCGTTCTTCGGCTAATTTCGGCTCGATCCTTTCTCTCCGTTGCACCACCAGTGCACTGCCTGAATGTTATCGGGATGGTCGTCCCGCCAGGCCCCTCCCATGCCTCGTGGATTGATGTGGTCGGGAACGATGTCGTTGTAGTCGGTGAATTTGATATGGCAGAGGGCGCACTCCCTGCCCTGTTCGACAACCTTGCGGTTTACCAGTCTCCGCATCTCTGCGTTCGAGCGGAGTTCCCGGTATCCCCGAGGATGATTGGGGTCTTCAATCCGCTGCAATCCTAATTGATTCACTCTTCGGATTCGTGGGATTGTCTCCCTGCCACAGCAGAATAGAGAACGATGGATGGGGCAATATTGATTTCGGCGAAGCTTCATTGGATTTCCTCCAGGTGACTTTGCGTTAGAGAACCGCAGAAGGGTGTGGTGTAAATTCGAGACGGTTCCAATTCACTGTTCCCGTGGTCTGGAACCATGTACCGTCGCCGCGCAGCCCACGTCGCCGCGTCATTCCAAGCCCATGCCGGGCTCGATATCAAAACCAAGCGAGTGTCTGGCAGGCCCATTCGTCCAGTGGGAAGTGTTTCCTAAGGGGTCATCTGATATTTCCTTATCGACTTACCCGTCGCAGCGTTCGATAATGTTTAGACCCGCAGAGGAGAAGCATGCCATCAACCGGACAGGAACTAGTTCGCAGTCTGTTCGATTACGTCATCGCGTATACACAGATCAAATCACCCTGTGCGCGGAACATTGTGCAGCAGCCTTGGTTCCAGTATCTCGGCGACGTTCCACAGCATGAAACAATCCAGTTCACTCCTCCGGTTTCGAGCGATACCGCATCAGGTTGGCAGTTGCTCAAGGTAGGTCGAGCCAGGCTGGTCGAGCCGCCGAGCCTACCGGAAGTTCTCCTTGACTGGATTGATGCAGATTGGAAAACACAACAAGATCCGCAGCCCGCACCTCAAAGGGACGCAACTCTCGGCAGCGAGATCAATGTAGAGCAGTTTGAGGACTCGCCGGAGCGCGTCGCCGCCTACGCCAGTTGGATGGCCGTTTTCAAGGCTTGGAGCACAGCAGACCGGAGCGCCAGAGCGGCTCTGAAGCTATTTGAGAAGCTGTATGAGGTCCATGGCATCCTGCAGCGCGAGAATGAGCTATGGGAACTGGCTATCGGTGACGGGTTCTTGTTCCACGGCCCAGCACAGGTCGAACATCCTCTTCTGATCCATGCTTTGCAATTGGACTTTGATCCGAAGGCTCCGGCATTCACCGTCACCACGGCGCTCAAGTCCTCTGAGATCTATGTTGCGCTCTTGACCGTACTCGGCCTTGACGGGCGGCACCTCAACACCTTGCAGGAGGAATTGGAGGGCGGAAGCTACTCTCCTCTTGGAGCCGAGGAGACAACTGCATTCCTGAAGGGCCTCGTTCAACGCTTTGGAAACGGCGTCTTCTGCGAATCGAAGGCGGCAGCCCCGACGGACAGCCCGGCACTTTTTCGAAAGCCGGTCCTCTTCCTCAGGCGCCGCGATACCGGCTTTGGCCGGGCGCTCTCCGCCATTGCCCAAGCGATTGACGCTGGAGTACAACCGTCCGAGGCCATCCTCAAGATTGTTGGTGCGGTCGGTACTGGTCTCAATACGGTGCTTGCGGCCACTTCCCTCGGAGGGAGCGAGTTGGGCGATGGGACCGAAGATACGTATGATGCTGCGGATGCGGAGGAACGGCAGGGCTGGGACGACCGCAACGTACTCTTCAGCAAGGAATCGAATTCGGAACAATTTGAGATCGCCCACAGGCTGAGAAGTCAGAAAACCGTGCTGGTCCAAGGACCTCCAGGCACTGGCAAGACACATACGATCGCCAATCTGATCGGCTCCCTGCTAGCCCAAGGCAAAACCGTCCTCGTCACCAGCCAGGCCAGTAAGCCGCTGCGGGTCTTACGCGACAAGATCGTGCCCGACCTGCAGCCTCTCTGCGTTAGCGTCGTCTCCGGAGACGAGGGGGGAAGGCGTCAGCTCGAAGCATCTGTAAATGGAATTACCGCAAGACTTGGGTCTGACTCGCTGCAACGGCTGGAAACCGAGTCCGTTCGCCTGACGGCTGAGCGCCATCACCTTCTGAACCGCATCGAGGAGTTGCGCGAAGACATCTTCCGAGCAGCGAATACTGAGTACCGGATGATCGCGATCGGCGATCAGGAGATCGCGCCGTCGGTAGCTGCCCGCTTCGTCCGCAAGAATCGGGAAACTTCCGACTGGATACTTGCCCCGCTGAAATCGCTGGTTCCTCTGACGCTCGATTCAAGTGAAGTGACAACGCTTTATGCAACGAACGCGGAGCTTACCGATGAAGACATCGCTGAGCTGCGATGCGAGCTGCCTCCCTTGTCGGACCTGCCCACACCCGAGGATTTTCAAGCTCTCGTGAGCGAGTCTGCCAGCCTTGCCGATATCGACAACCATCCGCTTCTTCGGTTCTGGAGCAAGGACGACCGGGAAGGTATGGCTACGGCTCTGAAGGCGATCGGAACTCGTGTCACCGCTGTGAACTCCATACTTGCCGCGAATCCGGAGCCCTGGAGCGAAGTCTGCATCCTCGCCGGAATACGGGGAGAAGCCAGTCAGCGCGTGTGGCGAATGCTCACAAGTTTTTCACAAACAGTGCGTGACTTCTCCGTCACTCTCGAAACAGATATGGTGCTGAAACGTCCACAGCTCACCTCCGATCCCTGGAAGGAACAGCAGCAGATATTGGGCGAGATCATCAGCTCCTTGTCAGCGGGAGGTGGACTCGGGCGCCTGACCCTTCTTCTCAAGCGGGACTGGAAACGGCTGATTGAAGGCTGGCGCATCAAGGGAAGCCCGCCCGCGGCGCTCGAGGACTTTCAAGCACTGAAGGCCCGGTGTGATCTCGAGGAATTTCGGGATGACCTCCGCGAGCGATGGAAAGCCATCTCGCTCATAATGGCATCCCATGAGCTCCCCCAAGAGCAGCCTGAGTTTGTCGCTTGCCAAGCGATCCCCGGTATCGATCGCGCGCTCAGATGGGAACATCTTGAGTGGCAACCGCTAGTTGAGGAACTGAAACGGAACGGCCTCGACTGGGAACTCCTGGCAGCGAGTCAGAAGACGACGCTCAGTTCTGACGGGGAGCTGCTTACGATCAAGAGTTTGGCCGATCAGATCCCAGAGTTGGTTCGCATCCGTCTTCTGCAACTACGCAATGAGGACCTGAAGCGGGCCGCGGAACGGTTGCACGAGCTCTCCTCACACTCCTTTGCTAGGGTCGTCGCGGATCTGCGCCGTGCGGCCGGAACCCTCGATGCCGGCCTCTATACAGCTGCGCACGCGCGCCTAACCAACCTGGCCGCATTGCGTGCAGCGTTCGAGAGCCGCTGGAACCTTTTGGCGCGATTGCGCGAAGTGGCGCCGGCATGGGCGGAAAGCATTGTGCAGAGGTCCGGGGTGCATGGACATTCCTTGCCTCCGGGAGATGTGGAGTCGGCATGGCTCTGGCGTCAGTACAGTCAGGAGCTAGATACCCGGAACGCAACCGCGATCAATGCACTTCAAGTGGAGCTGGACTCTTGCCAAAAGCAGCTGTTCAACATCACCGCGACCCTGATCGATCGCTTGGCGTGGAAGCATCAACTTACGCGGGTCACCAACCGACAAGATCAGCGTACGGCGTTGCAAGGATGGGTGGATACCATGCGGCGTGTCGGCGCGGGGACTGGTGTTCAGGCGACCCGCTTTCTTGCCGAAGCTCGCAAGCTGATGAATCAGTGCCGGAGTGCGGTGCCTGTCTGGATCATGCCGATGTCTCGCGTGGTGGACAGCTTCGACCCGGTAAAGACCTCCTTCGATGTCGTCATCATCGACGAAGCAAGTCAGTGTGATTTGGGAGGTCTGGTCGCACTCTGGATGGCGAAGGAAGTGATCGTGGTGGGCGACCACGAGCAGGTCAGTCCGGATGCGGTCGGCCAGCAAGTGGCCCAGATCGCAGCGTTGCAGGAGACGTACCTACAGGACATACCCAACAAACATCTTTACGATGGTCAGCTTTCGCTCTATGACCTCGCCCGCCAATCCTTTGGTGGCACCGTCTGCCTTCGTGAGCACTTCCGCTGCGCCCCGGAGATCATTCAATTCAGCAATGTCTTGTCCTACGATCGGAAAATCAAGCCTCTCCGCGATACGACCTCGATCCGAATTAAGCCTCCCTTGGTAGCGTGCTGCCTCCAGGAGGGCCAACGCCGCGGCGACCACAACGACGAGGAAGCGCTGACCATCGCGTCGCTCATCGTTGCGGCCATCGATCAACCCGAATATGAAGGCGCGACGTTCGGAGTGATCGCGATGGTCGGCAACACCCAGGCTCCGCTCATCGACAAGCTGCTTCGCCATAAACTGCCCGCTGCCATCTATGACGAGCGCAGGGTGATGTGCGGCAATCCCTCACATTTTCAGGGAGACGAGCGGAACGTCATCTTTCTGTCACTCGTCGATGCGCCAACCGGACCTGGGCTGCTGCGCACGGTCGCCTCCGGGGCGCGGGACATGTACAAGAAGCGTTACAACGTAGCGGCAAGCCGCGCGCAGGACCAGCTCTGGGTGATCCACTCGATGGATCGGCAGGCTCACCTTTCGCCTCATGACCTCCGCAGGAAGCTTCTGGACCACGCGCATGATCCAGCGGCGTCGATGGATGCAGCGGGCGGACAGGATGAGGATGTGGATTCGGAGTTCGAGCGGCTCGTCCTGAGAGACCTCAAGATGAAGAGCTATTGTGTCGCAACGCAATGGAAGGTTGGAAGCTATCGCATCGACCTGGTCGTTGAGGGGGTTCGCGAGCGACTTGCGATCGAGTGTGACGGGGACCGGTTCCACACTCTCGAGAATCTTCAAACAGATATGGAACGTCAGGCCGTGTTGGAAAGGCTGGGCTGGCGGTTTATTCGCGTCCGTGGTTCAGAGTTTTTCCGTGATCCTGAACGCGCATTGTTTCCGATGTATGAGCGATTGGAGAGGATGGGCATCGAGCCGATGAGCAGTAATGCGCCTCCGACGGATACGGAGTTGAGCAAGCGAGTGATCGCTGAGGGCCGGCAAATTCGCACAGCGTGGGAGACGGAGCCGGACATCATCGACGAGATCCTCGGACGAACTCGGCCAAGATACGAGACAGACGTGCCGACAGAAGATCCCGTTCAGGAAGAGATCGAAACTCCGTTAACAACCCTATTCCGGTGAATCCCATCTCGCGAGTGTCGCCGTTGACGAAATCTAATTGTGCCAGATCACTTGCCTGCTTTGGTGGCCTCGATACATTGGCACCGATTGCCGGAGCGCACAAAGGGGCCTTTTCACGCCGGGTGACGCTGAAACTGCATCGCACAATGCCCGTGCTGATGCGAAGATAGCCATGCGCGTAGTGTTGAAGGCAGAGATTGGATTACACGCCATGTATGTTAGCCGCTTGTTTATAAAGAATTTTCGCAATCTCCGGCATTTCGATGCGGAAATTGGCGAAGGGGTCACATGCTTCGTCGGAGAAAACAACTCGGGAAAAACGAACATCTTCCATGCTCTCCGTTTGTTGCTTGACGGAAATATCAGTGCGCAACGCCGTCGACTCCAAGCAGAAGACCTGTCCGCAGGGCTCACCTTTGTAGTTCCCGAACATGTCCTGATTTCGGTCGAGTTTTCAGGCTTCGCAGGAAAGCCAAACGAAGAGGCTTTGCCGTTCACAGCAGTCCTTCAAAATGGAAAAGCCAGACTTTCCTACCGTTTCAGGCCGAAGGCAACCGTCCGGGACGCGATCGAGCAGCTAAACGAGGGCGATCCACTCCCGAGGCTGGGAATGGATGATTATGTTTGGGAGATAGCGGCGGGTGGGGACAACATCGACCTGAATGCGGTCACATGGATGGATTCATTTGGGACGCGCTACAGTACCGACAACCTCCAGCAGGGATATCTGGTTGTGCTCATGGAAGCACTCCGTGACGTGGAAAGCCGGTTAGCAGCGCCGCGCACCTCGCCACTTCAACAGATCATCGAGCAACGGAAAATACCCGACAACGAACAGGCCGCTCTCGTTGGGTTCTTGCAAACGGCGAACGCGAGCATCAATGCCAGCGCATCCATTGGCGACATAGGAACCCAGCTCAGCACTTCATTCAGCAATACTGCAGGCAGCACGTTCGCAATGGGCGTGTCACTTGGGCTCGGAGAGCCTTCGTTCGCCGATATTTCCCGAGGTCTGAAAGTCCTCCTCTCGGGATACGGGATGAGCAACCTTGATCCAGGCAGGAATGGACTGGGACTAAATAACATTCTGTACATCAGCATGCTGCAACATTACTTCGAACGCCGTGTTGCCGAGGGCAAGACTGCGGGTCAGCTTTTGCTTGTGGAGGAACCGGAAGCCCATCTTCATCCTCAGTTGCAACGCGTTCTGTTAGCAAATCTTCAGCGCAGAAATGTGCAGGTCTTCATCACCACCCACAGCACGCACATCACTTCCGGCGTCCCGCTCACCGCTCAGATTATTCTTACGTCTACCGGGGGAGCGGTTACGACGTTCGCAAAGCCGAGTGCCATCCCAGGAATGGAACCCTCGGATGTTGCCGATCTCGAACGATATTTGGACGCTACCCGCTCCGCACTTCTTTATGCGCGTAAAGTTCTTCTTGTTGAAGGACCGGCGGAACAATTTGTTGTCCCTGAATTGGTTAAAGCGGTCATGGGCGTTGATCTTGATGAAGTAGGTATAGCGGTCGTGCCAATCTTCGGCACCCATTTTGCTGCCTATGCAAAGCTGTTTGGGACGGGTGGGATTCGAAAAAAATGCGCAATCCTCACTGATGGGGATCTCTTGCCTTCCGACGCCGATCCGGACTCAGTTGCGGAAGAAGACGAGGAAAATCCCATACCAACCCGCGAGGAATTGAATGCACTACGTGGCCAATACGTTGAGGTCTTCACATGCCAAACCACTTTTGAACGGGAGATTACTCTCCCCGGCACTTTGGCCATGCTAGAGGCCGGCACTCGAGAAATTGGCGCGCCTCGACTCGCGAACGATCTACTGCTGTTATTTATGGACGTCGAGTTGGGACAGCATCCTGACCTCAGCGATGCAAGAGATCGTGTCCTCCGAACAGCCAAGCGCTTCGGTAAGGCGCGTTACGCGCAGATGATTTCAAAATACGCTGACACAGCGACTGAAATTCCGACGTACCTTCGCAATGCAGTGGAATGGTTGATTACAGATGCGCCTAACGGCTGAACAACACGGAGCTGTAGCGGAGCCTGGACACGTATGCCTCGTCTCATGTCCAGGGAGCGGCAAGACGCGGGTGATTGTCGCGAAAATTCTTCACTGCATCGAATCCGTCACGGATACGACCCGGCGAGTCGCTTGCATAACCCACACGAACGCAGCGGCTGACGAGATAGATTGCCGCCTTCGCGAGATATGTTTTGGCGGAGAAGACCTTTACTACGATGTCTGTACGATTCACGGATTCGCGCTTCAGAACATTCTGCGGCCGTTTCACCATCTGTTGCCTGAATTTACGACCGGATTCACGATTCTGACCTCCGATATGGAGATCTATTCGGACAAGACCGCGCAGCTCGTGGCGGAATACCAGCTCGGAAATTTTGCCGCCGATGAATTCGAGCGGGTTCAACGCGCTCCAGATGGCGGTCCTTCCCAAATGGACACTCTACCCTTCGAGGTGCAACGAGACTGGTGTCAGTGGCTGGACGAAAATGGACATGTCACGCTCAATGAGATTGTCTACCATTCGGGCCGGTTGGTCTGTACCTACGCCCATATCGCAAGTGTTCTCGCAAGCAGATTTGCTTGGGTTCTCGTGGATGAGTTTCAGGACTCATCTCCGGGCCAGATTCTGATATTGAAAGAGATGCACAGGTTCGGTCGAACAACGTTCTTTTGCGTAGGCGATCCAAATCAATCCATCTACCGTTTCGCCGGCGCTTCCCCCGAACTTCTTCTAGATTTTGCGAACCACATCGGAGCAAATACCACTCACCGGCTGACGGGAAATTTCCGCTCTTCCGGAAACATCTGTGCCGTCGCGGAGCTACTCTGCGCGTCAACCCCTCCCATGCAGGCTGTTGGCGAGTACGCAGACTGTGGTTTCGAGCCGAGCCACCTGACACTTGCCACGCCGCTCGCCGGAGTGCTCGATCATTTTCTTCCCGCCGTCCGCGACCTCAATATTCCGCTTGGAGGGGTCGCAATCCTTGCCTCTTGGTGGGTGTCTCTGTATAAACTGGCGCGGGAACTACGTGCGATTGGCATACCTTCGATCGGGCCCGGTTCACGTCCTTACAAGCGCAGTCATCTTATCGCGCAACTGGTGGAACCTGTGGGTGCCTACCTCGAAAGCCCCGACCCGCACGTCTGTATTGCTGTTCAACGCGCCTTATTCTCGATCATCGCAAATCTGATGGGTCGGGCGCCTCATGACATATTTAGCTATAAGGGCCGCGTTGCTGTTTGCAAGCTACTTGCTGAAGCGGCTGCGGCGAGAGAGATTTCAGATTTCGCAACCGATTGGATCGACGCCGTGTCCGCACGATTTGTGCCGGTGCTAGTCGAAGCAGATTTATTGACTAAGGAGACAGCCTCGGCGTTGCGAGACTCCGCCGTCCAGATGGTTGCAGATATCGAGGGTCGCCCAGGCGGCGATCAACTGACAGTGGAAGAGCTTGGTATTTTCGCCCGCCCTGAACACTGTATTCAGCTCCTGACCGTTCACAAGGCAAAGGGCCGGGAGTTTGACGCGGTTGCAGTCATTGAAGCGCATCACGGTAGATTCCCGCATTTTTCTGTCGACAGCCTTGAGGATGAGGCAGAGCGTGAGGCCGTGTTCGATGAGAGTCGTCGCGTCGTCTATGTTGCCGCAACGCGGGCGAAGCGCGTCCTGATGTTCTTTAGCGATACAACACATTACAGAAATCGCCCGATGCCATTTATCGCAGAAATGAACTTGTAGCTATTCCGCGCAACTCTAAAGGAGCGAGACTGCTGCTCCTGCGATTAGTCCGCTGCACACCTAATTGATGCACTCTTCGGATTCGTGGGATTGTCTCTCTGCCACAGCAGGATAGAGAGCGATGGATGGGACAATATTGATTGCGGCGCAGTTTCATTGGCTTTCCTCCAGATATACGGACGTTGTGCTCAACTTCTTTCTCCCATTCTTGATTTGCCGAACCATCGTTGTGAGTGGCTAGCCACCGACTCGTTCGCGAGGGTGCTCCGCGGTACCAAGTGAAGCTGTGCGGGCCGTGGGACGCCGTGTGAAGGTCCAAGTTGACTGACCGATCTCGATTAATCGGCTCGATAGACGCCCTTTTCCTAAGTCATCATTTATGTGTAAGCGGCGTACCATCAATTCAGGGAGAACCATGGACGTTTCGATCGGCTACACCATTCTTGCGGCTTTCGCGGCTGGAGCCCTCGACGGGGCGAAGGATGCCACGAAGAAGGCTGTCGCAGACGGCTACTCCGCGCTACGCGATGCCATTGTCAAGAAATACAAGCATCATGCAGACATAACCGAAGCGCTTGAAAAGCTGGAACAGAAGCCACAATCCAAGGGTTATGCGCAGGTTCTGGAAGAAGCACTCAGTAACAGCGGCGCCTTCACAGACCAGGCACTCGTCCAACAAGCAGCGCAGCTGATGACACTGATCCAATCCACGCCAAGCATGGGCAGCGGTGGGCAAATTGCGCAGGGAGATGGCATCGCCCAAGCGGATAGACAGAGCACCGCCTCGGTCGTCATAACTCACCGAACCGAGTGATCCCTTGCCGAAGAAACTATTCAACTCGACACAGAAAGCCTCCGGGTCGAACATAGCCCAGGCCACGGCCGGGGCAACGGCTACGGTCATCAGTGTCACTATCGGCGCTGACACTCCGCCAGAAGCCACCGCCCAGATCATCAAGCAAATCGAGGCAGCTACAGGTGTAGATCGTCTTCCTGCGCCTCGTTTCTCGCTCGGCGATGAACTCATCGTGCTAGGCCCTCCGGTCGCGCCAGATCCGAGAATCAGTCGCCAAAGTTTGGCGGCGACAATCGAACAAGCGCTGGCAAAGTCTCGTCCAGTGCTGTTGCGTGGAGAGCAACGGTCTGGAAAGTCGATACTGGCCCTGGGCGCCGTGGAAATGGCGACGCAGCTATTGTGGCTCGATTTCGGCCCCAATTCGCAGCTATACAGGAAGCGAACGCCTTTCTCTCGACGAACTCCGCGTCGAAGGACGCCGCGGCGCGATTCCTCGTGGCACACGGCACAGGCCTCTGGTTGACCGATCTTGATCGTTGGAACGAGGCGCTCTCGTGGCTGGAAGCAGCCAGCGAATACCGTGAACACCATCTCGCTCTCCATCGTCAGCAGAACCTTCTGCGTTATGGCCACGCACTCTACCGAGCGGGAACGCCGGAAGCCGCCCCCTTCCGCGAAGCGATCCAATTGGCGGAAATAGACGACACTCTTACACCATTGAACGGGATTCGGGCACGCGCTGAATACGCAACCTTTCTGTGGCTGACCGGCACAAAAACCGATCATTTTCGCGAGTGGTCACTGGTTGGGCAACGGACGCTTGCGATTCGAGAAGACAGCCAGCGATGGAAGCAGTTGTTCGTCCTCGTTGCGAACCATACCAACTTCTGGGGTAATCGCATGGCGAAAGCCGTTACTTCGGACAACAATATGGTTGCGAAGCCAGAACTGGGCATGTTCATCACCGACTATGTCGATCTGTCGGATCGCTATTCCGACGGGGTCCTCTTCGTCATGCCGGGAAACATGACTTGGTTCGCAGAACGGGTAGGCGAAACCAAGGAAGCTGCAGACTGGGCAAGAGTCGCCGTCGAGACTGCGACGCAGTTTACAGAGCCTCGCCTGGGGAAGGGATTTCTCCTACAGGCTGTACCCTACGCGGTCGAAACGGCACGCTACCGTGCCTCCGTTGAGTACGCGGCCGAAGCTATCCGAAGTCTTGGCGCGCAAGACACTATCGAATTCCCCGAAGCCACATTGCGTGATAATCCTTCGCTGAAGCGTAGTCGGACCGTCACCGTATTTCCTCCAGCGCAGACAGAGGCGAATGTAATCACGGTCGGCCTCTTACCCAGCCTTCTCGGAGTCATAGGCGAATCGTTCCGTGACCGAACAAACGCACTGCTTCAGGTTGACAATCTTGTGGAGGCATGCAGTTCCCAGCGCGATGGCAGCGATGCGCCAGAGACTTGGGACGCCGCACTTGATGTACTCAAATCCATCCGCAATGGAAGCCTGCGTTATCGGGATTTCATGCCAGACAAGAGCGCCCCAGGGGACTGGACAGCCCAGACCGCTGGCCTACTGAAATCATTCGGGCTGATGATGCTCAACGACGATGAAGCCGTCGATCTGCTTCGAGCGCAAATCAGATGGGCGAACTGGCTGACCCAATCGTTCACGTCGTTTCGAGGGATAGGCCGGATGCTCTCCTCGTTAGTAGCGAACGCATGGGCCGGTTACATCGTCCAGAATAGCTTCCGGTTTCGGCGACCGAGCCATCTCGTCAACAGCATATTGAGTTGCGCCGCTAAAGGAGAACTTGGGCGAGTCTTTGTAGAGATCGGCGAAAGTTTAGGGGTATCGATCCCTCACGAGTTACGAGAGCAGTTCCTCGGAGCTGTCTTCGAAATTGATTAACAGGTCCTCGCGCTGGTGTCTGCTGCCTGCCGGCAAGCACGTCCTTTTACCCGTCAATCAAGATGCCGAAGTCCAGGCGCGGCATCAACGGTGGGGCCTGTCATCCCCCGTCCTCGATCTGCCCTTCCGCAAAGTCGCTGCTCTGATCGAGCGCGGCAAAGGCTGGCCGTGGAATGGTTACGAACTGAAGAAAATGAAACCGGTGGGAAAGTATCCGCCAAAACCGCAGAATGCGGTGGTGCATGACGGTTGATTTTCACGGCGTCGGGTTTGGCCTCGGCGAATCAAGGATCACTTGGCCGCGCTCCAAGTAGAAGTGCAACATTTTCTGGAGAAGATGTTGCATGGGCAGATCGTATCAACAACTGAGTCTTGAGGAGCGGATCGAGCTCCAG
>Ga0207933_1000181_pt1 | contig 65853 bp, 55 predicted proteins | sample NGESurdeep092012_4_FD_184488 | JGI IMG/M metagenome (GOLD analysis project Ga0207933, IMG submission 184488) | Arctic peat soil microbial communities from Barrow, Alaska - NGEE Surface sample F53-3 deep-092012 (SPAdes) | ecosystem: Environmental > Terrestrial > Soil > Wetlands > Peat ...
ATATACTAAATATGCTTACATATTATTGATTTACATTGTAATACAATTGTAATTGTTTACTAATCTGAATAAATGAATTATATACTTCTTATATCGAACTCACGTTAAATAAAAATCAATCCCAGAAACGCTGTTGGTGTTTTCGCCAATGGCGTTTTTTTATTTAAATATTTTGGATAGATTGTTCGCAAGTATTATTTATTCAATTGTCCCGGTTTTCAACCCGGGAAATTGGATAAAGTTTTTATTGGCTTCAGCCCAAAACTATGTTTAGAATCGTATCTTTTATAAAATATTGCCACCTGCTAAAGCAAGTGGCAATTCATTTGGGGAAGCCATTCTTCCAAAATGAATTTACAATTCCTTGTTATGTCGGCTTTGCTGAATTTTTTTACCACGAAGGGCACAAAGGATTTTTCTGTGAAAAAAAAAACGAAGTTTTCTTTGTGCTCTTTGAGCCTTGGTGGTAAAATTCTTTTTGGCTTTTAAATTACAATAATTTGAATGAGCAATTTTATAAAATAGTTCAAACACTTTGTATTAAAAAGCGCTTTGCCAGATTCTATCAAACTAGCTTCATCGAAGGTAGTAGTTGAGATAAATATAAACTCGCCCTTGTTGTATTTGGTAGCTTACTAGTATCTTTTAATACATTGATTTACACAGTAAACCAACAAATACCTTAGATTTTTATTTTGCTTCCATATCTACTTAACCGAGCGGTTCCCATAATTCTATTTTGTTTCCTTCCATGTCCATTATATGAACAAACTTACCGTAATCATACGTTTCTATTTTGTCAACTATGGTTACACCTTCTTTCTTCAATTCTTCCACGAGTGCTTCCAGGTTTTCTACCCTGTAATTGATCATAAAATCTTTTGTGGAAGGTGCAAAATATTTTGTTGAATCATCAAAAGGAGCCCATTGCGTAGACCCTTTTTTAGTTGAGTCAGATTCTTCCCTCCACTCAAAGGTTGCCCCATAATCGTTAGTGTTCAATCCGAGGTGGGTTTTATACCATTCTTTCATTTTGTTGGCGTCTTTGCATTTAAAAAAAATACCGCCAATGCCTGTTACTTTTTCCATTTTTTGATTGTTAGTTTTTGTGATGAATGTTTTGTAAGCGAAACCAAGGCAAAAAGTTGCCACAAATGCCAGGGTGATTAATATTGGTTTCTTCATATTTGTTGTTTTATTACGTTCTTTTATTTTTGAAATTACGAAACCCATGCATACCAGTTGGTTGTTTTATGGTATTACATTCTGTCATAGATAATTGCTGGCATTATTTTTAAAATTACCGCAACCAGCTGCCACCGTTTGGTAACATAAACAATTCTCTTTTTCTTTTGTATAGCAGCAAAAATTTGTTGAGCTGCTTTGTCAACTTTCGCCACCCAAAATTTGCCTTCCCCTTTCGCCATATCAGTGTCCACAGAACCGGGCCTTACATCTGTTACAAAAATATTTTGATTCAACTTTTTTGCCTTTTGCCTTAATCCTTCCAGGTATTTTATTTGATACGATTTAGATGCATTATACGATGGCGCTATTCTGCTACCACGAAGCCCGGCTACAGAACTTATTGCAACCAAATGCCCTGATTTCTGATTCTCAAAATACTTAAAAGCCCAATCTGCTACCGAGGTGAAACCTGTTACATTAGTATCAATGGTGCGCTTTTCAATTTCAAAGTCCAGGCTTTCATTTAAGTCACCGGTTCCTGAACTAATTATTAGCAAATCTAATCCCCCGATTTCTTCTGCCAAAGTGCATAAATTTTCGACAATTGTTTTAGTGTCAGTTATGTCAATTGCCTTTGTAAAATAAGAATTAGGATTTTGCGATTTTAATTCCTCCAGTAATTCAATCCGCCTTCCTGAAATTCCAACTACATAATTATTGGCAGCCAAAATTTTTGCAAGGCCTTTTCCAATCCCTGATGAAGCGCCGATAATTATTGCTTTTTTCATTTATAAATAATGGGGCATTTTTATTTCTGCAACTTTAGCCTTCATTGCTGAAGTAACCATTTAACTAATTGTTCCGGCTCCGCAATGCTCCATGAGTGCGGATGCCTGGTATGCCCTGGTTCCCTAAATCCTTTTTCATGGGTGGTAACCAGGCTTGCTTTTCCATTTTTTAAACGTTGTAATTCATTTATCATACCCGCTTCATCAATCGCATTAATGTCCGTATAATCATAGCCTCTTTGCGATAGCCACCAATCAATATCCGGCTCCATAATTAAAATCAAAGGTGTGGCCACCAAATTTTTTATCGCCGCTTGTGACGTGTCAGACATGGAATAAGGAGACAATTTATAAAAATTTTGTAAGGCAGTTTGTGGTGTGCCCTGCATTTCTTTTTGAATGGTTCCAATCATATAAGGGATTTCATCGTTCGGCTTCACATTTACCGAAAGCCGCCTAATGCGTACCGCAGAATTATAAAGCCGCTCAAAATCCAGCGGTGGGTCAATACCAAAAACCGCTTTGGGTTTTATTGGATAATTATTTTGAACAGCCAGCTCAGCATACTTTACAGCACAAGTGCCACCAATTGATAATCCGCCAATGAAGAAATCTTTTTGTTGCAAATTGTATTTTTTGATAACAACTTCAATCATTTCCTTTAATGATTGCTGCGTTACACTGTCAAAGCCAAATGAAGAAATGCCATTTTTAAAAGTTGGAATTATTGTCAAAATACCTTGCTTTGCTGCATAGATGGGCAATTCAGTTTGCTGCAAAACATATTGCGGTGTTTGAAACATACCAGGTATACAAAACATAAATGCTTTTATCGGAATGCTCCCTGGCTTTACCGCAATAAACATATTGGTGGTACTATCCTTTGGATTTAAATACACCGTTTCAAATGTTTGTCCAAATGAAGTTGCACTAACAAAAACTGTTACAATAAATAGCAATAACCTTTTCATGATAGGCAGTTTTAATTTTTCAGAATTTCGTAATGCCCGGGAACAGAAAGTCATTTTAAATTTTCTATCCCAAAACAAATCCGCTTGAAAAACTAAAGATGAAGGTAAATATAAAAAGCATTTATTTGCCTTCCAGCATGGTAGCAATTTCGTTTACCGCAATGTGGTTTTCAGCCAGTAAAGCAATCTACCTCTAATCTATTATTATGCCTATTTATTTAAATCAGAATCCGCATAACCCTCATCAGCACGCATTTTTGCCCGCTCAACATATACACTCCTATCCTGCGGTGCCCAGGTATTCAGCCCATCTACATAACGGTTGAACATGCAGAAAGCCGCCGCAATCAAAACCGTATCATGAATTTCTTTGTCAGTAGCGCCGGTATTCCTGGCGGTTTCAATTTGCTCTGCGGTTACATACTTTCCACCCTTTTGCACACTGCCCGCTATAGAAAGCAACGCTTTTAATTTTTCTGAAATATCCGCTGATGAATACTCTTTTTTTATCGCATCAATGGTTTGTATGTCACATCCAAAATAATGTTGCGCCATGGAGCCGTGTACATTCTGGCAAAAAAAACAATCATTAAGCGATGATACATACGCGCCAATCATTTCGCGCTCGCCACGCGAAAGTGTATTGTTATCATCACGTAATAATATTTCGGCCAGCTCATTTAAAGGCTTTGCAGTTTCAGGGCTGTAAGCCATCGGGCCACGTATGCCGGGTAAATCGTTTTTCAAGTCTATGTGTGCCATAAATTTTTTTTAAAGGTGAATGTTTGGTTTGATTTTATTTTTTATCCGGAAAAGTGTACCCTTTGGCCATTCGCTCTCCCATTGCTTCGTAATCCGCAGGGTCAGTGGGCGTAAAACTGTTGAGCCCATCTACATAGCGGTTAAACATGCAAAAGGCAGCGGCAATTAAAACCGTATCGTGTATTTCCCTATCAACTGCACCCAGTTTTTTTGCAGCCTCAATATCTTCAGGAGTTACTTCTTTACCCAGCACTTGTACCTTTCCGGCTATATGTAGCAAGGCTTTCAGCTTATCGCTTACCTCAGATTTCTGCATGTCTTTTAATACATCATCTACTTTATTTTTTTGATCGCCGTATAAACACCTGGCCGCAGCCGCATGGCTTTTCATACAAAACATGCAATCGTTTAAATAAGAAACGTAAGCTGCTATCAATTCTCTTTCCGCCTCCGAAAGTGGCGAATCGCCGCGAAGTAAAGCCTGCGCTAAATCGTATAATGGTTTGCCGGTTTCCGGCCTGAACATTACCAGCGAACGAATACCCGGAACGCCTTCCGGAACATTAATGTGTGCCATTTTTTTTATTTTTTATTTTTAATAAATACAATCATAGTAAACCAACAAATATTGCCAATTCCTGTTTTTAAGTTTACGCTATTTCAGGAATGATCTCAGGAAATTCAGGAAGCTCATCACTCTGATTTGCACCAATTTTATCCTGCCCTTTTACCAGCAAAACCACTAATAACCCCACGACAAATACCAGGGAGAAAATAAAAATCGCATTGCCGTACCCTCCTAATGAAGTAACCAGGATGCCGATAAAAAGAACAGCCGAAGCGGTGAACAACCTTCCAATATTAAAACAAAAACCCGTGGCGGCCGCACGCACACCCGTCGGGAATAAATGTGGTATATAAACAGACAATACGCCCTGGCTCGCGCCAAAAAATAAAGCCAGGACAGCAATTTCGGGATAGATAATTCCCGAGAAGGTTGTATTGGTTTTAAATAAAATAAAAGAAAACAAAGCGCTTACTGAAAAGCAAAGCAGCATTGATTTTCGAACGCCTGCAATGTTAACCAGCCACCCTGATAAAAAGCCACCCGTTAAGCCTCCCATTCCCATAAACATCATTCCAAGGCTTCTTTCTTTTTGTGCATCAGTGGCTGTCACAATGCTTTGAATCCATGTAGGAAGCCATGAAAAAATAGCCCACATGCCAATCAACATAGAGCCAAAAGTAATGGAGCCAACGATAATCTCACGGCGGTGTTCTTTTGTAAATAAATTACTTTTTACAACTCCGGGATTCTTTTTATCCGCCTGGTGATTTTGCCATTTCTCAGATTCTTTAATGAGGCTGATACCAACGACAGAAATAATTAATGGAATCAATCCAATCCAAAAACCCTCGCGCCATGAGGCAACCATATAATTTATCAAACCTGCCGAGAATATACCTACAGGAAAAGCAATAGATAAAATACCAATAAATATGACTTTTCTGCGGACGGGCCATACTTCGCTAATCATAATTAAAGAAGTAACCAACACACCTCCCACGCCAAAACCACTTAAAAACCTGCAAATAATAACACCCCACCAATTGGGCATAAGCCCGGTAAGGATTGTAAATACTGCATAAGAAGAAATGGACAACAGCAATGATTTTTTTCTTCCAATCCTGTCGCAGATTATTCCCCACATAAAACCTCCAAATGCCCAGCCGAAAATGAACAGCGCATTAATATACCCGCTGATACTATTGATTTCCGCGGCGTTTTTATTTCCCAAAAGATCATTCGCTGCCACCGGTAAATAGACTGACATCAGCGTTGAAACTACCCCGCCAAAAGCGGTACTTAAAAAGCAGATGGTAAAAAGTACGGTGCGGTACCCTCGCGTTGAGCCGGTATCTATTATTTCTTTTCCTGATTTCATGAGCTTGATATTATGAACCGTTTTGTAATAATTTTTATTGTTTTATTGAATTGCAGGTAAACTAATGAATAGGCGTAATCATTCGGGAAATTTTTGTTTCCTGTGCAAATAACTGCATTGAAAAAACAATTAAAACAAAAAATAGAAAGGCTTTAATAATTGTATTTTTTTTCATAATTATAATCTTAAGTTTTGGTATTTATTTTTAATTTTTTAATAACCAGTTTTATGTAATTTCTTTAATCTTTCAGCATTGTTCGAAATGTTATTTATTCTTTAGCTCATTGTACTTCTGCTCTAAAAAGCGGTAGCCGGCTTTCTTATATTCCGGTGTGGACACGGTAAAATGATCGCCTGGATAATAATTGAAAACAAAACCCGCATCTGTTTTTTTCATCTCATCGTCAAATAAATGAACAGGGTAATTCAGTAAAAAATTATCCTGCTCGCCTACGGATACTCTTATTTTTCCTTGCAGGTCGGGCTTTAGCTGCTGCCAGTTGGATCTCACGTATAAAGAAATGTCATAGTTTTTCCAGTGCTCAAATGTTACCGGATCAATATCACCTGTTGCATCATTCCACAAGCTGCGTGGTGTACCATCTTCGTTCCTGGTACTGAAAACAAAATTGAAAGAATGCATTTGCTCACCCCGCGAAATAACATGTTCCATTGCGCACATGTCTTTCATCAATATCCATGGATAACGTCCGGCAATGGTAGCTGCCAAATGAAAAGTACTGTCTTTTGCGTAATACATATTTTTATCGCTGTACAAATTAATCTGCTGAAAGCTCCTGAAATCAACCGGGTCAGGAGAACTTGACCAACAAGCTGCGAAAACTTTTGGGTAATGCGTCTGTAGCCATAACACCGTCCAGCCGCCACTGCTGTGACCTGTAAGAAGCCTTGCCGAATTGGTTCTGTATTTTTTTTCTACCAAAGGAATCAACTCTTGTGTAAGTGCATCTCCCCAGGGGCCGTTGTTATCGCTGTTGGCATATACCGAGTGTCCGCCGGGGCAATTGCCATCAAGAAAAACACGGATGCAGGCGGTAGTATCTATAGGTTCACTTGGATCATCTTTCCCTGACCAGGCATGGTAATCGCCGCCATAGCCGGATATCCAATACAACACCGGAAATTTTCGTGCAGGCTGCGTGAAATATTCTTTTGGCAACAACACTGCCGCGTTTACAGAAGTAGGCCTTTTATAAAACGCGGTCAACAGTGACGAAGGGGCTTCAATTTCTTTTACAAATTGGGTTTCGGTAAAGGTTGGTTTTTTAATTACTTCCCTGCACACGATATTAAAAGCCTGGTTTGTATTTTTAGAAATCGATACTATTACAGGATCGCTGTACATATTGCCAGGGCTTTCTGCTATAGAACGCCCGCCTTCATTTCTGTCCCATAACACCTGTGCATAATATTTCCCTCTTTCTATATCAGACAGAACAACGGGATAAAATGTGGCTGCATCATCAAAGGCAACCTTTTGGTTTGGATGTACATTTTTTACAGTAATGGAAAAGCAGGGAAACTTATGTACACCAACCATCTCATCTTTCGGGCTTTTAGAATCTTTAGAAAGATATAAAAATACCTTACCTGAAAAGTTTGCCCCCGATGCAGCAGGAGTATAACTAACTGTAAACTTTTGACCAATAACCTGAAAGTAACAGAAAGTTACAATGCAAAATATAACGACTCTTTTATTCACAATCATTTATTTAAATATTAAATGCCAACGCCAGTATTCTTACCCGGATAAAGGCGTCAGCATTGGTTAACTATTGTTCCGTAATAGGCAAGGGAAATTGGGTCCATACATCATCTCCGGGCCGGTCAAGGGGTAACGTATTTAGAAGATTGTACCTGCGCAAATCAATCCACCGATGTCCTTCAAAGAATAATGAATATCTTCTCTGCTTCAGCATTTCTGTAATTAAAGCAGGCTGGGTAACTGCTCCGCTATAATCCGGCAGTCCATGGCCATTCCTGATTATATTTAAAGCAGTAACCGCTTCAGTTAAATGATTTAGTTGGATGTTGGCTTCTGCATAGATCAGAATCAGTTCTTCATTTCTTATAATGGCTATTGGCGCTGTACTGGAAGTATAAACCCACACGTCCCTGTTGCTGGTAAGTCCGCTAAGTGATGCGGGTGAATTGCGAAGGCTTGTTTTATTGATCCTGTCGTCGCCTGCTTCAATATCCGCAGCATACGAAGGATGCGCTACCCTGACTTCTCCTGTTTGGTTTTGAGGAATGAACACGGGGTTTAACTGGTCACCTGAGCCTGTTCCAAATTCATGATAAACACCTGTATTAAAATCTCCATTCAATTCAAAAAAAGACGCATTGAGATTGTCAAGCGCTGTTTGCCAGTTACTTTGGTATAAACTTACTCTGGCGGCAAGTGCCCGGTTAAACTGCGTTAATCCCGCAGCATCGCTGAAACCTTTAAATCCTGCTAAAGAGAAGGAAATTGTTGCATTACTAAAATCAGTTTTAGCTGAATCAAGTAAAGAAGTAATAGCGGCCAATCCATTATCATAACTTACAAAAGGGCCAAGCTTGTCCGGGTCATTTACGTCTATACGTATTCCGTTTGAATCAGTAAGATTCAGGTTCATTAAAAGCTGGTATGCTTTGATAGTTCTGGCAAAACCCAAATAACCACTTTTTTGAGCGTCAGTTATAAGGGTAGAGTTGGTGGCGGCTTGTATAAGAACATTGCAATTTTTTACTACGCTATATCTTGCTGCCCAGGGGAAAGTAATATAAAAGTTGTTGCCAATTAGTTTGGCATCATTAGCGCCAAGCAAGTCTAAAACATACCGTGGCTCAGAGTTTGAGAAACGGTAAATCTCCCTTCCGATAACACTCACGTCGTCAAGGTAAAAATTAAGTGAATTTCTCATCCCCGATTCTGTGCCGCTTACCAGGTTATTTAACTGGCTCTGTGAGGCATTTTTTGTCACATCCTCAATTGTGCTGCCGTTTAAATCGCCATAGTCTTTTTTACAAGCCGTAAAAAGTAGCAATGTACAGGAAAGCAATAGTATATTTATTTTAATATTTCGTTGCATGATCATTTTGTTGAAAGGGTTAAAAGCTTAGTGATAAGTGAAAGGCAGCTTGCTTGCTTGACGGGTATGGACATACACCTACACCGGATGAGAAACCTGTACCGAAGTTAGACACTTCAGGGTCATATCCTTTGTATTTTGTAATGGTGAAAAAATTGTGAAGCGAAGCACCTATGTTTATTGTTTTTATAAAAGCAACCGGTGATTTCTTAATGGTATAATATAAACCGATCTCGCCAAAACGCAGGTAGGAAGACGTTTCCACGGTTTGCTGCGCATTTACTCCAATCTGCATCAGTTGAGTTACTCCATAAGGCATTCCCGATTTGGTCGGCTTGTCAAAATCGGCGCTTGTGCCACCAAATACACTTTGAAGAGAAGTAACATTAACATTTTGGCCGCCATATTTCCAATGAATCAAAAAACGCAGGCTTAATCTTTTATTCAATGTGATGTCATTATAGGTGCTCATTTGGAACTTTGGTTCAGCATCACCTAAAGGGCCAACTCCCTGCCCGTTAAGTCCGACAATCTGGGTTGCAGATTTACCTTGTTGAATCATATAAGTACCCAGTAGAACCCCGCCGGTTGAACCCAGTTGAACAGGAGGAACAATCAGCTTTGTTACCTTTGACCGGTTAAGCCAGAAGTTTACAGAGGTATTCCATACTACATTATTTGATTCCACCGGCCTTGCGTTCATTCCCAATTCAACGCCGTGATTCGTCAGATTCCCCGCATTGATCCATTGCTGCGCAAATCCTGATGATGGCGGTGGCGTAGTCAGTAAAAGAAAATCATTAATATCCTTGGCATAGTAGGTTAATTCAAAACCGAGCCGTCCTTTGAGCAGGCTGAAATCTATGCCCGTCTCAAATTCCGTTTGACGCTCGGGCTTAATGTCCGGGTTACCTTCAACAGAATTAACTAACAGTCCCGGATACCCCGAAATATTGGATATACCGAAGGCTGTAAATTTACTTCCATAGGCGGGTACGTTGTTTGCCTGCCCGTATGCAGCCCGCAACTTTATGCTTTCAAAAAGGCCGTGTTTAACCAGCCCCATATCTGTCAGGTTCCATGAAACGCCCGCTTTAGGATACAGGTAATATTTTGAAACATCACCATTATTGCTCGACTGGTCGAAACGCAATCCGGCAGTCAGATAAATTGCATTAATAATTTTGGCTTCTTCCTGTATAAATATACCGTTGTTGAGGAACTTGTTACGGGTTTGTGTCGCGCTTAGCGCACCGGCCTGGTCAACGTTTGATTGCCCTGCAATGATTTGGGATGCTACGTTCAACAGGTTATTATAATCGCCCGTTTCTCCGGTAATCCCTGCCGAGGTAGTCAGCGAGAGAGCGCTTGAGGTAACAAAGGTGTTTACCAGTGAAAGGATGTAATTCGCGTTTAGATTTTTTGTAAAGCCTTGTATGGACTGGCCTTTATTGACTGCTTCGAACTGTAACACGCTTGGAAATAAAACGCTGGTTTGCAGATTATAGAAGTCAAAGCCACCCCTGCCGATCAATTTAGTACTACTCTTGTCGCTTTTTTGCAGGATTGCTTCGAGGCTGGCACCCATGATGAACCGGTTTACCGATTCATTATTTTTCATCAGTGCTATCGTCTGTAGTGGATTGGACGCAGCAAAAGGATTGTTAGGATAATTTCCGTTAGAATCAGGATGCAACTGTGCAAAACCAGGCGTAGATGCAAGAGTGACCCCTATGGTGGCTCCGGAGTTGTCATTTCCGAATAGGCCTCTGTCTGCGGAAGAATTGATGTAATTAGTGGTAAATCCTATTTTTATACCATCAGTAATTTTATGGTTGAGATTGAGCCTGACGCTGGTATTGCTATATCCAGTGCGGTCCACGATACCGCCGTCATCTTCATGTCCGGCAGAAAAATAAAAACCCGTTTTTTCATTGCAGCCGTTCATGCTTACCTGTGTGTTACTGGTAAGAGGAGTGTGATCATATATTTCTTTTTCATAATCATAAATCTGCCCGTTAGACTTTGCAGCCAGGAATGCGTTCACCAAGGAAGCCGAATCGCCTGGTAATGTTGCGGCAGTCTGTGCCGTAAATTGTCTTACTCCAAGCAGTTTTATTGGCCTCAAAAATCCAATGTCCTGTGAAACGGTAACATTTGTTCTTCCCTGCCCACCTTTTTTGGTAGTAATAATTATTACGCCGCCGGCAGCCCGCGATCCATATATCGCCGCAGCCGAAGCCCCCTTCAATATCTCGACGCTTTCAATATCTTCAGGCCTTATGTCTGCAATGCGGCTGGAGGGATTATCCTGGTTAGATGTAGGGCTGCCGGGTGCGGCCAATGTTACCGCATTTAGTCCGCCGGAAGTAGCCGTGTTATCTACATAAACACCATCAACAACATAGAGCGGCTGCGTATTCCCATATACGGAAGTTACACCTCTAAGTTTCACGGAAACCCCACCTCCTGGTGCGCCGGAGTTTGCATTAATATTTGCTCCCGGAATCTTTCCTTCAAGCGCTTCATCAAATGTCTGGGCAGGCGCAATCCCATTTAGTTCCCCGGATCCAATCACTGTTACAGCATTTGATAGATTCCTCCTTTTTACAGAAGTTGCCAGGCCCGTTACGATCACTTCATCAAGTTTTGAAACATCTTCTGCCAAATTAATTTGTAAATCCGAAATACCTACAGCACTAATGGTTTGAGTTTTATAACCTTTAGCGCTAATAATTAAAAAAGTTTTATCCGGAACAGATATTTTAAACTTTCCATTAGCGTCGGTTGCAGTAGCCCGCGACGAATTTTCAACACTTATGGTTGCGCTTTGAACAGGGTTATTGTTACCCGCTGTTACCAATCCTGTAACTGTTTTGTTCTGCGCGAAAAGTGCAAAGGGAAACAGGATCATAAGTACCCCGGTTGTAAAAAAATGCAATTTTTTTCTCATTGTTTTGATTTAATGTTTAAGAAATTTATCATGAAATTTATATTTCCTTGTTTTCAGGAATTGGCTGTTTGGTTGAAAAAATATAATTCCCGTAACCTTTTTCAGCAATCTGTTTTGCTCTTAAAGGATAAGTAGAAAGGTCGGTTGGTGTATTGGCTGCAAGTCCGTCAACATAGCGGTTGAACATGCAGAAAACCGCGGCAATAAGCACTGTATCATGTATTTCTTTATCGGTGGCGTTAAGATTTTTTGCCAATTCTACCTGCTCTGATGTTACATGTTTTCCACCTTTTTGCACGCTTCCTGCAATAGCTAATAAGGCTTTTAGTTTATCCGGGATATCCGCATATGTATAGTCTTTTTTTACTTGCTCAACCAAATCATTATCTCCGTCTAAATAGCAAGCCGCAATAGCGCCATGAGATTGTTGGCAATAAAAGCAATCATTGAGATAAGAAACATGTGATGCAATCATTTCCCTTTCAGCCATGCTTAATCCTTCGTTTGTGCGTAATAGTGAATTTGCCAGTTCACCCATCGGTGCTGCAGTGTTAGGGCTAAAAGCCATTAAGGATCTTATACCCGGTAAGTTTTTATCTACATTAATATGTGGCATGTGTTATTTTTTATAGTGAATAAATATTTTTTCTAAGAAAGCTTTTCTTCTGCAAGTTTAGTTCCTTCAACACGCGATTGTATTTTTGCAAATGCCGTATCTCTTGAAGTGGATATATCATCAGCAAAAGGCGAGAACCCGCAATCATCAGTGGTACCCAATTGTTGAGGTGAAATTATTTCCGCTGCTTCCAAAATGGTATCACGAATCTCTTCCGGGGTTTCCACTCTTGAATCATTTACATTGGTAACGCCAATGAACAGACGCTGATTGGGGCGTATATTTTCTTTAATAGATGCAAGCACAGATTGTTTGTCTTTCTCTGCTGCATATTCGAGGTAAAAATTACCTGCATTCAGCTCAAACAGCAGTGGAAGCAAATCTGCATAACTAATGTCGGCGCTATGAGGTGAATCATGATCGGCGCCGGGACAGGAATGCACGCCTATTTTCTTTCTTTCTTCCTGGCTAAAGCGGTTAAGAACTTTATTGTTTAATTCAATAAATGATTTTAATAATCCCTTAGAAGGGTCGAGTTTCAGTGCGAGCCTTGCTTCGGTAAAATCAATCTGCACCTTATAGGCTCCGCTGTTTAAACATCTCCTGATATCTGATTCGGCTTCATTTAATATATCCTCTGTAAATTGTTCGCGGGAATAACCCTCAATTCCTTCTTGTGGATATAACAGGCTGATAGCTGAAACCGCTATCACTGCCTGCTTTACAGGCAGTGAGGTTAATTGTTTTGCTTTTTTAAGATACGATTCTGCATACGTTTTATAATGAAAAGGCCCCGACGTAATTTTAGGCAACTGACGTGTATGCCCATCTGTAAATGGTATTATAACACCATCCGGTGCAAGATTTTGCAGGCCGCTGATGGGATAGGTTGCAAAACTGGGTTTGCTTTGTTCACCATCAGAAATTACGGGTGACCCCGTTTCTTCAAAGCGTTTGACAGTGTCCGTTAGCGCTTCATCAAATAGTTTTGATAATTCACTTTCATTTATTTGTTGTTGCGCAAATGATTGTAACGCATCCACCAAATATTTGGGGCGTGGTACACTGCCGATTGGTTCTGTTTGAATTTTCATGCAATGTTTTTTAATATTTTTTAGTAAATAATTTTATGTTCAGATTCATTATTCTTCAAGTTATTTTTTTAAATGATCATAGCCTTTCGGTAATCGCATGTATCCGTGATTAACAAGCCTTTCAGCTAAAATATCATAATAACCATCTTCCGATGGAAGCGACGTGGCCATTCCATCTACGTAGCGGTTGTACAAACAAAACAATGCCGTAATCAATACCGTATCATGAATTTCAAGATCGGTAGCTCCGGCATCTTTTGCTTTTTCAATTGCGGATTTAGTTACGCTTTTCCCACTTTCTCTCGTTAATAAGGCAATTTCAAGAAGGGCTTTCATTTTTTCACTTACTGGGGCTGTATTAATATCCTGCTTCGCTTTTTCCGAAGTTTCATGATCGCCAATTAATAAATCAGCAGCGGCTGTATGAGCGGTGGTACAAAACTTACATTGATTTCCGTTAGATACAACAGAAGCGATCAGTTCGCGCTCACCTTCTGATAAAGTAGAAGAGCCGCGCATTAATATTTGTGTAAGCTCCCTGATAGGCTGGCCGGAATCTTGCCGGTATTCCAATAGCCCGGTTATACCCGGCAAATGTTCTTCCAATGTTATATATGGCATAAAAAATTTGTTTTAATCGAATTAATTCGTTTTCTAAATTTGATGTTTTATAGTAATAACTTGCTATCAGCCTCTTCGTCTTCTTCTGACAGTTGTTTTTCTTTTTAACAGTAGCTTAAAAAAAATTTTTTTTAAGCTAAAAAAATCCGATCTTAGTTGTTTAAAAAAGACCCCCGATAAGAATAACAGGGCCGTATTACTTGATATAAGAAAAATTTTAGCATTAGAATCTTTTTGAGAACCCTACATTGATAAGATAATCCGCAAACGCAGCATCGCCATTTGTATAAACGCCGGTTTGCGCTGTTGTTTCTTTATCAGGAACGCTTTGTGTACGGCACCGTACTGCTGCAATGGGAACCTGCACATAAAAAGTTGTTTCCTTCACCATATAGGTTATGCCAGGCTCAACTGAAATGATATAACCGGGCCTGCGAAACCCTTCGCTACCGCCAGCAATATCATGCACCGGGATTCCTTCGAGCCTGCCTCCAAGAGATACAGAAAAATTTTGAAGATTTCTTTTGAAGCCATAGTTAAAACCTACCCGCGCCATATACTGATCCGGCACACTCATAATCGCTTCATTTACGTTAGACCGGTAAGTGGGCACCCCATTTTGTTCTCTTGGATTCAACAAGTAAAATAAATTTCCGTAGAGGCCAAAAAGAGGATTAAAATTATAATAGCCATTGAATGCGGTAATAAAGCCCGTTCCTCCATCTCCCAACTGTATGGATTGGTCAACTGTCCGAAGATCTTTTTCTGTTGCACTTACCGGGAAATAATCCTGGTATTTATAATCGCCGGTAGCGAATTTAATTCCTAACCCTAATTGAAAATTGCCTTTGTGGGATTTAGCCGGATCAAGCATCCAACGGTAAAAACTTATGTTCATATCCCCGATACCAAATGAATGCGTTACGTATCTATCCATATCGCCAAAATGAGACCTTTGCGAACGTGAATTGTCAAGAATCGGAACGTCAAGCGACATTGAAAGCCTTTTACTTAAATTTCGGGCGATGGAGATATCCAAAGTATTTACATGGTTTATCACTTCTGTGTGCTGCACCAATCTTTGTTTTTGTTGAACGGTTCCTACATAATGGCGGAACGAATTAAAATAACGGTTTTGAATATTTATCTGCCAGGCATCGTTAGTTGTTTTTGCTTCAGGATGATCTATGGTGCATAAACTGCCGCCTGTTGTGCGGATAGCTATACATCCCTGTGCATTTGTTTTATTTGTAAAAAATAATACTAAAAATGCACCAAAAAGAATTGAAAGAATTTGTCTCATAATAAAGAGTTTTTAATTTTAAATAAAAGTTTTTAATCATTTTGCTTTTGGTTGCAGGAAGAAACAGCGGCCCCAATACAAAAAACAAGAAAGTATAAATTGTAAATCAGGGGTTTTTTCATGATTTGTTTTTGATAAAAAAGAAAGTTTAAAAGTTATTTTTGTTATAAAAAGTATTGTTTAAAGCACAATTCGCAGCCACCTTTTATTGTGGTTCTTTTGCTCTTTTACAGAATAAGAATCTAGTAAATAAGTTGGTTTACTGTTGCCCAGTATAAACTTCCCATCAGGAAGAATAAAAACTCAGCTTGATTATTTAGTGGCTATTAAAATGGAACGCATTGGAATTTTATAATTCCTGCTCTTTAATAAATTTTAGTTTACTGATTTACCGCGGGGTTTTTGATGATATATAACCGGGTAAACAGCACATTTTCGATAATGCAAAACATAAAATAATTAAAGAATAATCCCATTAAAATATTAATAAAACCCAAGGCTGGAAGCCTTTAAATCAAAGCCGTTATTTAGGCATTATAATCCGGGGGCTGTTCAGGAGAAATGAGAATAGCGGAAGGCAGGCCTTCAGCTTTTAAAGAGAGCCATTGTTGATTTGCTACAAGTGGAGAAATTATATGGGCATCAAAAGAAGAGCCATCGTACACGGTAAGGAATTTAAAAACAGAAGTAGAATTATCTGCTTTTTTAGGATTTTTATTTTGAGAAAGGTCGTTAGTTACTTTAAAGAAATCATTCTTGGCACTTTGAAGTGCCATTTCCTTTTTATTAGGAATGCATTTTAAATAAAGTGTATCGTTGGAAAGTTTTCGTTTTACATACTTATATTTTACACCATTCATTTCTATTTCACCATCGTAACGTTCATAAGAAGTCCAGCTATTTTGATAAGCAATATTAACCGGTATTTTTAATTCGATTAAATCAGATTCTTTATATGAGTTATCATCAAGGGCTATTTCTAATTGTTTGTTAGCATGCTTTTGCATAAAATCGTACATCAACCGGTAGCCAAACCAGTTAAATGCAAATAAAAGGAGGAAAAATAAAGCAGCTATCTTTTTCAATACAACAGTTAAATAATCAAGTAATAAGAATTAATTAATTTTATATAGGAGCAAAAATAGGAAACTTTTATTTAATAAAGCTGATTATAAAAAAATTATTTGTACACCCCATTTGCGATAATCTATAGAATAAGAATATTAAAAATAAGTTGGTTTACTATAAAAATATTTTTTCAAATATCAGTTTTAAGGGGAAAACCGATAAATTTCTTTCCTGTGTAAAATTCTTACAAAAATTATTTTTGATTCAATAATTCTGATTCCAATTCTATAATCAGCAATACGTAAACGGAAATAATCGTTTGTTTTTCCGGATGATAATTTTTTCAAATTTTTTATTTCGCTTAATGCCGAAGCGCTTTTTATTTCCAAAATTTCCTTATCAATTTTTACAGACAATGCCTTGTTGTTTATTTTGTCCAGATCTTTAAAGAAAGTTTTATCTACTAATATTCCATTAGCGCCTCAATTTATTTTGCAAGGTTTCCACGTCAACAAAATCGCCTGTAAATCCTTTTTCGATAGCAATTGATAATCCAATATCTTCTTTTTCTTCTTCAGTTAGCATTTTCACTCTATCTACTTCTTGTATATTTTTTAAAACCTTTTTTATTTGATTTGCTGATTTCTTATTTTTTGTTGTTATTATTAAAGTTTCCATAATGATTAAATTTTGTTTACACAATATACTTTTTTAATATTACTCATTGCACCACATACGTTTTTTTATCTTTTCCAATCCCGGTTAATGTCAGCGATTTCCAGTTTTTTGACAAAGAAGTTTTTAATTGTACAATTCCTTTCGGAGTAATGTCCAAACCGCCAAAGCCGAAAAGCACACTTTGTAAATATCCGCCTGCGCCGGTAGCAAAATAGGGATTGGTTCCCCCTGCTGTTTCAGCCATCACGCCAAAAGGCGGAAGTTTATTGGGGATGTAAGATTCTTCAAATGCATTCCAGGCTTTTTCGGGTTCATTAAGCCTTGCATATAAAATAGTGAAGATCGCGTGCGTCATTGCCGGAGAGCCTTCCCCTACCCTGCTTTCGTAATAGCTGAGGTCTTTTTTTATTTGCGCCGGATCCGTAATTTCTTTTAAAGGGTAAGCCAATAAATTTACATCGGCTTGTTTTATTTTGATACCATCGTACCCTGCATATTCAGAAGTAACTCCGTTGGCCAATTTTAGAATTGGAATATTTTTTTCTACAACTGCCCAATCGGTATCTACAGGCTGGTGCAAAATTTCAGCAGCCATTATTGCGTAACGCAAATTGGCTTTTGCGGCGGCATTGGTAAATGCATTGTTATCTACATTTTCCGCCCACTCATCTGCGGCAACAACATTATTAATATCATAATGGCCCGGCCCATTTCTCTCTACACGGCTCGCCCAAAAATCTGCGCAATCTTTTATCATTGGAAAACCTTTTTCCCTAAGCCATGATGTATCCTGCGTTACCGCAAAATAATTCCATGCTGCAATTGCTACATCGGCGGTAATGTGATGCTCAAAAGGCCCGCTCAAAGCCCAAACAGGCGTTTCTTCATTTCCGCTCGCCGCACTTTCCCAGGGATACATAGCGCCTTTATACCCATGTGCAAATGCATTGTGCTCTGCCTCTTTCAATCTTTCAAAACGGTATTCCATCATACTTTTCGCCATCTCCGGATGCAACACCAAAAGCGCCGGGAACATCCAGATTTCTGCATCCCAAAAAACATGGCCATTGTATCCAAGCCCGCTCAAACCCATTGGCGATGGGCTATACGCGGTTCCTCCTCTTACAAAAGAATACAAATGATACATAGCAGAATGCACATCCCGCTGGCTTTCTGCATCTCCGGTAATTTCAATATCACTTTTCCAAATTTGATCCCAGGCTTCATTATGGAACTTAATTAGATTTTTTGCACCCTGCAATTTTGCATAAATAACGTAACGCTGTGATTCATTAAAAGGGTCTTCATGTTGCGCAGTCGTAATTGAAGCGCCTGCAATCGAGAAATGATAGGTTGTGCCCGCTTTCAGCGTCTTTTTAAATTTTAAAAGATGCATATTATTGTCCCACATTTCATGGATCAATTCCGGTTCAGAACCGTGAGGCTCATCAAATAAAAAAGTAGTACAAGACCCAAAAACCAGTTTTCCTGTCGGGCTTTTTGCAACAGAAGAAAGCAAACTTATTTTTACATGTGGCCTGTCTATTTGATTATAATAATTCTGAACATCACGTAACTCATCAGGAGCCTGCATTACGCTTGCAGGAATTATTTCTATATCTTTTTTTGCAGTGATGGTAACATCTACCAAAACGGTATAAGGTAAATTTCGTAGCGCATAATAAGTATAAGAAACCGTTGCTTTATCCAGGTAATCAAAAGTGGTTTTCAAATTGGCATGCTTCATATCCAAAACCTGTGTCATATTTTTAGCATCACCATCGCCAATGCGGTGCCCGTCAATATCAAGGTTCATATCCACCAGGTTGAAACTTTTTAAAAAATTACTTACCATTCCCCGCCCATATTGATCGTAGGCACCATTTAAAACAACCGTTTTGCATTTTAAAGGATCTGCAGAAGAAACAATTCCGATTACTCCATTGGCGACCGTTTCACCATAATAATTGGATGGATCAATTTTACCAGCAGTAATTTTCCAGGGATCAATTGTTTGGGAAAAAGAAAAGAGGGAAATAAAAGTAAATAAGATGAAGAAAATAAACCTTTTCATAGAAGTGCATTTTAAAAATATAATTGCAATAAATGTAAACTAAAATGTAATAGGGAATTAAAATGCAAAAGAAATATTACGGCACCAATTTAAAAAAACTTACAAAATTCAATTTTTTATATTCCTTATTTTTTGTTAATTGATTATTTAAATTTGTTAGATTACCTGTTCAATACATTCCATTCGTTATTTTGCAGCGCTTATTATTTATTTTCAGAATCATGAAAAAGTTCCTTGTAATTATTTTATCCCTGGTTATTTTACTCTCTGTTTCCTCTTATATTTTTATTCCATCTACTTTGCAAATTTCTAAAGCAGATTATGCACAATGCAATGTTTACGGTGCAGACAGGGTATTGAGTAATAATAATACCTGGTCAAAATGGTGGCCTGGAAGTTCATCCTCATCAGCAAATAATGATAGTTCAGGTACCAAATCTTTTTCTTATAATGGCTTTGATTATCAATTATCACAAAAATTTTATAATGCCATTGAAGTGAAGATGCGCACCAAACATTCAATAATTGACAGCAGGATTGTTCTTATAAAAATTCAAAATGATTCTGTTATTTTAGATTGGCATTGTAACCTTTCAACAAGCATGAATCCCGTTACGAGGATTTTAAAATACAAAGAAGCCGAAAAGATCAGAAATAATATGAGCACTATTTTGTCAAACCTTAGTTCTTTTCTTGGCGATAAAAAAAATCTTTACGGCGTTAATTTTAATGTTGTGATGTCGAAGGATTCTACCATGGTGGTTACCAAAAAAGTATCAAAAGAATATCCTTCAACGGCAGATATTTACCAACTGGTTGGTAATTTAAAACAATACATTGCAAGCCAGGGAGCTAAAGAAAGTAACTATCCAATGCTCCACGTGAAATCGTTAGATGATTCTACTTTTGAAACGATGGTAGCCATCCCTGTAAATAAAAAATTGGCGGGAAACGCTACTATTTCTTATAGCCGTTTTGTCCCCTGGAAAGTTTTAACTGCTGAAGTAATTGGAGGAAATAAAACAGTGGAACAGGCATTAAAGCAGATGAAAGTTTTGATCGGCGATTACCAAATATCAACGATGGCCATTCCTTTTGAATCCTTAGTTACTGATAGAAGTAAGGAGACTGATACATCAAAATGGGTTACAAATATTTATACGCCGGTACCATAAAAAATATTTTATCTGGCGTGCATTTATCCTAATCAGCCCGCATTTTTCTTCGTATTTTAAAGTGGACAAACAAATATTATAGATTCTTGTTTTTGTATTTAGCAGAAATCAGGTAAGTGATTATGCTAATGGTATAATCACTTAGAAGTAGAAAATATTTTTACTGCTGCCATATTTTTTAGAGAAAAGTTTTAACTCTCTTTCCTGCAAAATTATTGGATTACAAATTCCTTTTAATCAACAATAAAAGTCTTATCCATTGCATTTAATATTCCTTTAGTTGACCAGGTACCAGGTACAATCATTCTCCTTATAGTGTATAATGGTTGAGTGGAATCTCTTTTTGTTGAAAGGTTGAAAGCCATTTTATACCCCGCTTTTTTTAATTCCGAAAATGCTGCCCTGTTCCACAACCCATACGGATACGCAAAATAATCAGCGCTTTTACCGGTAATTCCTTCAATTTTTTTCTTTGGCTCAACGAACTGTTTGTTCCAATCATCTCCCTGGTATTTTGTTACCATGTGGTGGTCCCATGTATGAGATTCTACAGCGTTGCCTTCTTCTGATAATTGTTTTAGTTGGTCTGTTGTCATATAACGGGGACGGTTAATCGAAACAGTCATAATAAAAAATACTCCTTTAAAACCATATTTTTTCATGTAGGTATTACCGATAGTAAATTGTTCTTCATCTGTATCATCAAAAGTAAGCATCACAGGTTTTGGCGGAAGTGTGCCCCCATGAACTAAATAATTATACAATTGATCAGGTAAAATAGTTTGATAATTACTATCCTTTAAGGCTTTCATTAACTCAGCAAATTGAGCAGGTGAAACTGAATAGCTTTTCATCGTAACACTTTGGCCGGGTTTTGGGTCCCTGATATGATGAAAACACAAAACAGGCACCTGCTTTTTAGCCAGAATTTCCGCGGCTGAGGCAACTGTAGAATTTTCAACCTGCGTATTAGCTGCTTGAGCAGTTGTGTCTTTAGTGCCGTTGCTTTCTTTTGAAGTGGCAGAAGAATTGCAGGCGCTTAAAAATACTATGCATGCAATAATAAAAACAAAATTTGTTTTCATATAAATGTGATGAATTATTGGTATTGGATATAAATGGGTTTGGGTATAAATTTTAATAATTCCTTTGGTGTGTAAAGCTGGCCGGCACCGGTTTTCGTATCATTTTTATAAAACAATTTAAACCCTGTAAATTCAACCGGTTCGGCATAAATATATCTTAAATAAGTTGAGCGCTTTAATGTTTTATCACCCCATCCATCCATGTCCATCACTACCTGCACTTCCGGAACTTTCTTGATTGCTTTATAATTGGTAAGCATCCCTTGCGTAAAACGATGAACGATTAAAATTTTAGGAGGAAGATTGTATTTTTTTACATATGCTGCTAAATCATCAATTGCTGCATTAATATCATCGGCACTAAAAGTGCCAATTTTTTTTCCAGGAACAGATCCATTTTTCATAGAGAATTCCGGGTCTATTCCTAAATGAACCTGGGGTAATTTCAGGTATTTTTCCAATGGAGGCACTTCATCGTGTACTGAACTTAATCCTACCTGGATGTCTAAAAAGACCAGCCCGTCTATTTCATTAGCCCAATTCATAATGGTATCTATCTGGCTGGAAGGCATGCGCATCCTGTGTTTGCCATCTTTTCCGGGAGCACCTTGCGCAGTAACAGCTATATAATGTAGCGCCGGTATTACAGGAATGGAAGCATCCGCAGCCTGCCAGTTATCAACTTCCTGCTTTAATTTCTTCAGCATTTCATTTTTTGGCAACTCACCGAGTATCCCCATTCTTTTTGAATACAAGTTGCCATAAAAAGCTACAATCCGATGAAAAGGAAGAACCGCGCCAGGTAAAGGATAAGGTGTTTTTACAGGCCATTTACCAGTTGTATCATGATTGGCAAGGTTTACCATCAACTTATTATATAAAGCCGTATCAATTGTTTTCTTTTGATAAACCTTTCCATTTTCAATTGCATCTTCTTTTTTTGCTATGGAATCTTTTAAACCTTTGTCAGGGGCAGATTGGCTGCTATTGCAACTAATATTTATAAAAAAAAGTAAAGAAATAACCGAAAGTATGGGTATAGAAATTTTTAGGTTCATAGGACGCGAAGGTATTTTAATTTTCAAGCCGGGGGTATTGAAATGTATAAATTTATGATAAAAGTAATTTACTTTTTCAAACGAAGAAATTAAATAAAAAGTATCTTTTTAGGAATGAATATAATTATGAAGATGGTCTATTGTTTGTTGTTGGGAAAGTATGGTTTCAGAAACAACATCACTGATAGAAATAATTCCGGCAAGGTCGTTGTCTTTAAAAACAGGAAGGTAGCGGATGTTGTTTTTTGTAAGTAATTCCATACAATATTCTATTGAATCATTTGGTTTTAAAAGTGGAAAATCAGTCATCATAATTTCTGCCACTTTTGTATCAGTAGAATTCTTTCCTTTTAAAATTACTTTCCTCGAATAATCGCGTTCAGTAATAATCCCCATAAACTTATTGTCTTGTAACACAACTACCGAACCTATATTATTTTCCGCCATCACTTTCAAAGCTTCAATCACTGAGGTTCCGGGCAATACAGATATGGCTTTGTTTCCTTTACGTTTTAGTATGTCGCTGATTCTACTCATAATGATAAAATTTTAAAAAGGTAATTTACGATAAAAACATCATAAAAATCATTCGCATTAAAAATGTGGAAATCTTTGAATGAATGAATTTTTTGTTTACCAACTTAAAAGTGGCATTTATTATATTTGCCTGATGAATTTTACTGAAAAACAAACGGTTCGCGTTGCTATTGTAGATTTATATGAAGGCTTTGAAAACCAGGGAATGAGATGTTTGCGTGAAATTTTGAGTGAGTTTGGGCAAGCCAACCATATAAATATTATTTCAAAAGAATTCGACGTTCGCCAAAAAAAAGAAATACCTGACACTTCATGGGATATTTATTTAAGTACCGGCGGTCCGGGAAGCCCGCTCGATAGTGAAGGGCAGGAATGGGACACACTTTATTTTAATTGGATAAAGGAAATGGAAAGTTGGAATAATGATTTAACTAATACAAAGAAAAAATACATTTTTTTTATTTGCCATTCTTTCCAATTGGCGTGCAGGCATTTTAAAACAGGAAAAATTACCAGGCGGAAGTCAACTGCTTTTGGAGTTTTCCCGGTTCACCTTTTGCCTGCCGGAAAAACCGAACCAATATTTGAATCAATGCCCGATCCTTTTTATGCAGTAGATAGCCGCGATTACCAGGTAATCCAACCTGATAAAGAACAACTGGAAAATATTGGTGCTACCATTTTATGCATTGAGAAAGAACGCCCTCATGTACCCTACGAAAGGGCAGTTATGGGCGTACGCTTTAGCGATTATTTTATTGGAACACAGTTTCATCCTGAAGCCGATTCAATCGGAATGAGCATTCATTTGCAAACAGAAGAAAGAAAAAAAATTGTAATAGAAAACTATGGGCAGGCAAAATGGGAATCAATGATTGAAAGATTAAATGATCCCGATAAAATTTTATGGACACACGATCATGTTCTCCCTAATTTTTTAAAAAGTGCAGCAAATCAAATGAAGATGTAAACTCAAAAGCGTCGGTGTAAAAGAAAAAATTGGACAAGCATTTAATTTTAAATTTAATTAATTACAATGATTCCGGAAATAAGAAATCAGTTTAATCGTAATTTCTCCGAAGAAACTTACCAAAGATTTCTGAGTGATTTAAACTCCAAACATCCCGGCGCCATTGAATTTCGAATAGCTGAAACACCCATTTTTATCCCTAAAGATTTTACAAATAAAATTATTGAGGCTTGTGAAGCTATTGTTGATATTACCACAAAACCCAATTTTAAAGAACAGACCAACCGGGCGATTCCCGAAAATGAAAATGTGCCCAATGAAAATGAACATACAGATTTTATCGCTTTTGATTTTGGAATTTGTGAAAATGAGAAAGGTGAATTAGAGCCACAATTAGTAGAAATGCAGGCCTTCCCTACTCTATTTGGTTTCCAGGCGTATTATGGAGAAATACTTGAAAAGTATTTCGGGATACCCGAAATTTTTTCCAATTATTTAAACGGCTATAATGAAGAATCGTATTTGCAACTTTTAAAAGAAATAATCTTAAACGGGCATAACCCGGAAAATGTAATTCTCCTGGAAATAAAACCGTATGAGCAAAAAACGAGAATTGATTTTTACTGCACGCAGGATTATATACACATCCCAATTGTATGCCTCACTGAATTAATACAGGAAGGCAAAAGATTATTTTATAATAAAGATGGAAGAAAAATTGAAATAAAAAGAATTTACAACCGGGTTATTTTTGATGAATTGGCTCAAAAAAAAGAAAGCCTTGGAAAGATTGTTGATATTACCCAACCCTTAGACGTAGAATGGGCTTCGCATCCCAATTGGTTTTACCGGATCAGCAAATTCACTCTTCCATTAATTCATCATCCGTACGTGCCTGAAACTTTTTATTTAAATGAAATAAAACAAATTCCATCAGATCTTGAAAATTATGTTTTAAAACCATTATTTTCTTTTGCCGGGCAAGGTGTTATTATTGACATTACTCAAAAAGATATTGACGAAGTAAAAGATCCTGAAAACTGGATTTTACAACGCAAAGTAAAATATGCAGATATCATACAAACGCCCGGCGCACCAGCCAAAGCAGAAATAAGAATTTTTTATTTTTGGGAAAAGGGCAAACCGAGGCCGGTAGCTGTCAACAATCTCGCCCGGTTAAGCAAAGGCAAAATGATAGGCGTGCGTTATAATATGGATAAAGACTGGGTTGGCGGAAGCATGGCTTATTTTGAAAAATAATATCTCACTCATAATATCTATTTACAGTAAACAAACAAATATCCGGGATTCTTATTTTTAAATCCAACTGTATCGGTAACCTTCTTTCATTCTGCCTTAAGCAATTCTATTGTCTTTTTAGGGTTAATAATATTGATTCCTTTTTCATAAGGTTCCTTATCTGCGCCGGTAAGGATTAATTGCTTAACCTGCGCTGCTGTCAGATTTGGATTCAGTTCGAGAATCTGTATGGCAAGGTTGGCCACAACTGGCGCTGCGGCCGATGTGCCTGCTGATTCACTTCTTTGCCCCCAACGGTAATTAAATTTTACAAGTTGAAGCGGAAAATGAGCAGGAGCAAAAACATCAACTCTGCTTCCATAATTTGAGTAGGAAGCTTTATGCAGGTCTTTATATAATGCGCCTGCGAGAATTATATTGGGGAGGTGAAGAAAATTAATCAGGTCGTGCGTTGAATCAATACCAATATCAATGTTATCGTTCCCTGCGCTGTTAATAAAAAGTGTGTTGGGCGCTTCACGATAAGCAATCGCATATCCATTTTTAAATTTGGCTTGCATTTTTCTTGCAAATGCTTCCGCGTCTGCACTATCCCTGCCGCAGTTTTTGAAATGGAGAACGTTCAGATTATAGAAACCTATGGAGTTTATTTGAACCACCCTTACTTTGTAGCGGTTACAATACGCTGCCATTTCCTGGAAGCTGTTAATTAAAAGATCAACAAGAGAATCTACAACATGCTGGTTATGTGCAATATCAGACGTAAATAAAGATGAAAAATACTTTGACTCATATTGGCGCTGATTAAGCACCATAAAATGTACGCGGGGGTTTCCTTTCAACATTAACTCAACAGACATGCTTCCATGTTCCATGCCATAGTTCCATGCCTGAACTGCCCCTGCAAAACGTATCGTATCAAATGGATCTTTTAAGACAGTCATGGTATCAGTTTCTCCCCAACTCAGCGCTACGGGTTCTTTTATTTTCAGGTTGTCTAATTTATATTCATATCCGTACACATCATCCACAATACCATTACTATCATCGTCAATATGATTGCCGGGTATTTCACCGGGATTATGCCAAAGCATTTTTGGGTCAAATAAGTTACCATAAAAAGCCCCGTAATTACATGCCAGCACATAATGTAAAGAATCTTTTTTAGTAAAGTGATACAACATGTCGTTCCATATCTTAGCCCATTTTTCAAGATGAAGTGGATCTGTATTAATAAAATCATTAACCACCGCATCAGCAATAATGTTTGCACCGCAAACCCATAGAAGATCACCCATCTGATCCATACTTAATTTTTTCAATTTTGTATGAAGGGATTTAATAGCATTAAAATTTTTATGAAAATTAATCGTGTCCTGGGATAAGAAACCAAATGATGTTTGAGAAATGAAATTTGTTTTTTTGTGCAACATACCTTGCCCATAACTTGACTCGTAGGACTCAATAAACACCCGGTTTCTGTTTTTTAGTTCATCTGATATTGCGATGGTGTAGGAAGCTTTTCTTCCGGTCTTTACGTCCAGGAATACCTTATCAGGCAAAAAGAAAAGCAAATTATCAGGGTATTTACCGAGATAAGTATCCAAATCTTTTTCTGCTGCCTTGTAGTTGCCAAGAATTATATTTGACTGTTCAAGATTTTGAATTAAATATAAAGTATCCATCGAATCTGTGAAAAGGTGTTGACTGAGAACTTTTGACAAAAAGTCAATATAAATTTTTGCATTCTCAGTAATAAATTTTCTATCCTTTACGAGTTCTATAACAGAATCCTGTGTATAACTAAATACAGGTGCCCCCGGAATACTATCAATGGAGGAATATTTTTGAGCTATCGAACTTAACGAGTCGATTGTTACGAATAGTATGATTATGAATTTTTTCATATTGAAAGTTTTATTTTTAGAAATTTATAAATAAAAAATAAAATACTAACATCATCGCCCATATTCATATTTCATTCTGCCTTAAGCAATGCTATTGTTTTTTTTAGGGTTGATAATATTTATTCCTTTTTCATAGGGTTCCTTATCTGTTCCGTTAATAATTAATTGCTTTGGCTGGTGCCATGTCATTTGAACTTTCTCTTTGTGAATTTCAAAGTGAAAACTAAATTTTACTATCAATACTCCTGCACCCACTTTATTTTTTCTTTGTTGAGATACATACTATCCATAACCGGTTTCATATTTATTTTTACATCGTGACCTTTGAACTTGCCGGCAAAGCTTAAACTGTCTTTTGCGCCAGGATCATAAGCAAATGCATAGTGGTGAATTATGGTGCCACTAATATCACGTAGGGTAAAAGTTTTTTTTGTTGAATCCTTACTATAATAATACCAGTCGCCGTTCTCATATTCGTTATTGATGTTGTTGTAATAAACGATTGCATAGTTAGTGGTGTCCGATCTTCCAGCCATTAATACAAAACGTTTCCAGTTCAGGGTATCTGTAATATTTGCCTGTAAAGTATCTTTGTTAACAAAAGAAGTAACCTCATATATTTGTCCCCGGTTAGCAACATCTTTATGGTACCCTTTTAGGTTGCCGGAAATATTGAGAAATAATAAAAATGTAATCAATAAAGCCCCGGAAAGATTAAGTACGCGCCTGGTGGTTCGTGATTGAAAATGATAGTGCTTTTCTGCAAGAGAAACCTTTTGTTCATAAAAAAATAATTGAATAAGCCTTTGAAAAAATGGCGCCAATAAAAAAAGAATACAAACAAGAAGTAGAGATGACGATATCTTTACAGAAACATTATAAAAAATATTAAGGGCTACTACATTAGTCAGAATGGTACACATCAACAAACATCCAAAAACACTACTGCGCCTGAATAGCAAAAGCAGGCTGCCAGTAATTTCGCATATACCTGTGAAAATTTCGTAACCTGGGGAGGACCCGATGAAGTTCCATAACACATTAAAAAGGCTTTGATCTCCAAATCTTCCCAAAAGAGTATATGCATTGGGATACCTCATTTGAATGGGAATGAGTTTATCCATACCATAGCTCAGCATTACTATAGCAACAGCATAGTGGAGATAAACCGTGAACCAGTAATGCAGCCGGTTATAGGAAGGGCGTTTTCTGTCGAGCCAGCTCCAGATGGCACCTGCTAATAAACAAAAAATAAAAACAGAAATATAAAGAACAACACCAAAAATATAATCAGGGCCAAAATCTATATTCTTTTTTGGATTATATCCTGTATGATAAAGATGTGCATCGAGCCAGTAAAGAGGTTTGTGGAGAATAGAAAGATACCGTTCAATCTCGCCGCCACTATTAAATTTAACGCCCATTGCCAATGCAAAAGTGAAATACAAATAGTCAATGGTAAAAAATAACAGGAATAAAAATAATACCCTGAATATAATTTTTTGCCAGGTTTTCCAACGTGGTGAAAGATTTTCGGTTGTCATGATATTTTTTTTTAAAATTTGAAAAGATTAATTGTATGCTGTCGTGTTTACCCAACTCCGCACTTCCGTTAACAAGAAGATTTCTATTTCTCAAAAAAAAAAGGTCACAATAAATGGAATTGCCAATTTGTTATTATTAAAATTGGTTTGTAGCTATCTCAAATCAAATTTGCCATCTGTTATTTGTATTTTACTATCGCCCTCATAAGCGGCAAAGCCTCCTGCGAAAGTTCCGGTTAAGTGCCCGCCGTTAAATGAAGTGATTGTTACCAATGCGTTATCTGCTGAATAAACTTTCCCGGCAGGGTTATAATAACTTAGTATACACCCATTGATCCCATTGGTGATTTTGGTGGTACCTGTGTTTTTAATTTCAAACTGAAAGCCTTCTTTTTTTGCACTTCCATCTAAAAGTTCAATGCCGTCTTTGGGGCCTTTTGAATCAACGTCAAGGTTCATTTCAAAAAAAGTATTTTCTACTTTAATGGAATCGGGTTTGCCATCAATAACACACGTCATGGTTCCATAATCCGAACCGGCAGATGTTGTAGTTGCATTAGTAGCTGCATTACTTGTATTGCTTGTATTGCCTGCTGTGCTTGTATTCTGGCTACCACATGATGCGAGTAAGAATGCGGAGAATGCAAATGTGATGAGAGATAACTTTTTCATTTTTTTGTTTTTTTGTTTAAAATAAGATGATGTAAAAGTGCATTTTAAAATAGGCTTGCTTATAAAATAAACGATAGGTGTACGTTTAAAATCGTCAAACATTTTTAGAAACAGAAATTAATTGGTTTTAAAAAAAAATACCTGAAGCACCGGGATAAAAAGAATGTGTAGTAAACAAACAAATATCCCGGATTCTTATTTTTAAATCCAACTGTATCGGTAACCTTCTTTCATTCTGCCTTAAGCAATGCTATTGTTTTTTTAGGGTTAATAATATTGATTCCTTTTTCATAGGGTTCTTTATCTGCGCCGGTAAGGATTAATTGTTTTACCTGCGCTGCTGTAAGATTCGGATTTAGTTCTAGAATCTGTATTGCAAGGTTGGCCACAACAGGTGCTGCTGCTGATGTTCCGGCGGATTCATTGTGAAGCGACGCAAAGTACTTTGACTTAAATTTTACAAGCTTCAGCGGGAAATGCGCCGGCGCAAAAACATCTACGCCTTTGCCGTAGCATGAGTAGTATGTTCTTTGAAGGTCCTTATACAAAGCACCTGCGATAATTATATTGGGAAGGTGAATAAAATTGAGCATATCAGGTATGGAATCAATATCAATATTATCGTTGCCTGCGCCGTTAACATAAAGTGTATTAGGAGCTTTGAGATAAGCTATCGTCATACCATCTTTTAATTTGGCAAACATCTTTTTTGCAAACTCTTTTGTTTGTGCACTATCAGTACCACAACCATTTAAGTAGAAGTCTTTTTCATTAGCGCTTATTGAGTTTATTTCAACTACCCTTACTTTATACCTGTTACAGTACGCTGCCATTTCCTGGAAACTATTGATAAAAATACTGATGAGTGAATCCACCACGTTTTGGTTATGGGCAATATCTTTTGTAAATAATGCGGAATACCATGTAGGGAAATTATACTGGTTGTGTTCTATAGCCATAAATTGTACACGCGGATTTCCCTTCAACATTAACTCTACCGCCATACTTCCATGATCGCCCATACCATCTAAAACTACGGGTTCTTTTATTTTTGGGTTGGCTTTATTATATTCATAACCGTACACATCATCCACAATTCCATTGCTGTCATCATCTATATGGTTGCCGGGTATTTCACCAGGATTATGCCACAGAATTCCGGAATCAAAAAAGCTACGGTCAAAAACCTGGTAATTACAAGCTAATACCTCATGCAAGGAATCCTTATTTGTAAAGTGGTACAACTTACTATTCCAAACCTTGGTCCATTTGTCAAGATCAAATATAGAACCCTTCACGAAGTCATTAACTACCGCATCCGCCACTATGTTCTCGCCATACACAGTAAGAAAATCGCCAAACTGAGTCATGGTTAATTTTTGGTTTACGGGGTTATCAGATGAAGGTATTTGTTCCAGGTTCTTTCTAAAAGCGGCAGTGTCAGAAGATATAAATTCAATTCCATGTCCATACTCAAGATCATATAATTCAAGTTCTTTGTGACCGAAATGTTTTACTCTACTTTTAAATGCATCGGCATAAGTTTTTTCTTTACCGGTTTTTACATCAAGGTAAACCTGCGTAGCAAAATAGAACAAAAGAGATCTCGGAGCCTTTAGGATAGTGGAATCGAAGAGATCTGCTGCTGCATTATAGTTACCAAGAATCAAATTTGCCATTCCAAGATCGGCTAGAAAAAAAGCATAATCCAAAGCCGAACCCCCGAGCAATTTTTGGTCTAATACTTCGTTTGAAAAATCAATAAATTTTTTTGCATTGTCTGTAATAAATTTTTTATCCTTTACTATTTCCATTGCTGTATTGTGTGTACAGGAAAACACAGGCGCTCCCGGCACGCTGTCAATAGAAGCATATTTTTGTGCAAACGGACAAATAACCTGCGAGGTAATTAGGAGTGTGATTATAACTTTTTTCATGATAGAAATTTTTTTTATCATTCTGCCTTAAGCAATGCTATTGTTTTCTTAGGGTCGATAATGTTTATTCCTTTTTCATAGGGTTCTTTATCTGCTCCGGAAATAATTAATTGCTTAACCTGTGCTGCTGTCAGATTTGGATTTAGTTCCAGAATCTGTATGGCAAGGTTGGCCACAACCGGCGCTGCGGCTGATGTTCCGCCGGATTCATTATGAAGCCACAAAATGACATTAAATTTTACAAGCTGAAGCGGAAAATGTGCGGGCGCAAAAACATCTACCCCTTTTCCATAGCTTGAGTAGGATGTTTTATGAAGGTCTTTATACAATGCACCGGCAATGATGATATTTGGCAGGCGAACAAAATTGACCATATCCGGTAGTAAATTAATATTAATACTATCATTCCCTGCGATGTTGACATAAAGTGTATTAGGAGCTTTTAGATAAGCTATCGTCATACCGTCTTTTAATTTGGCAAATATCTTTTTTGCAAATTCTTTTGTTTCTGCACTATCCTTACCACAGCCTTTTAAGTAAAAGTCTTTTTCATTAGCTCCTATTGAGTTGATTTCAACTACTCTTACTTTATAGTGATTACAATACTCAGCCATTTCCTGGAAACTATTGATAAAAATAGTGATGAGTGAATCCACCACGTTTTGGTTATGGGCAATATCAGTTGTAAACAATGCGGGATACCATGCTGGAAAATTATACTGGTTGTAATCAAGAGCCATAAAATGCACGTGAGTATTTCCCTTCAACATCAATTCGACAGCCATACTTCCATGGTCAATACGGCCTTTCTGCCAATAAACTCCTCTGTCATTTGGCATTTGATATGCGGCCTTCATAACAGCAATGCTGTCAGTTTCTTTCCAACTCAAGGCAACAGGTTCTTTTATTTTTGGATTGGCTATATTATATTCATAGCCATTTACATCATCAACAATTCCATTGCTGTCATCATCTATATGATTGCCGGGTATTTCGCCCTGGTTATGCCACAGAATTCCGGGGTCAAAAAAGTTACGGTCAAAAACCTGGTAATTACAGGCTAATACATCGTGCAATGAATCCTTTTTTGTAAAATGATACAGCTTACTATTCCAAATCTTACTCCATTTCTCAAGGTCAAAAGGAGAAGTATTAACGAAGTCATTAACTACCGCATCGGCAACTAAGTTCTCACCATACACAATAAGAAAATAACCGAACTGAGACATGCTTAATTTTTGGTTTCCGGGTTTACCAGAATAAGGCATTCGTTCCATGTTCTTTCTAAAACCGGCAGTGTCAGAAGATAAAAAAGCAAAAGGCGTTGTCGCAATAAATTGTGGACCATAGTTCAGCATGCCGGGACCATAATATTGTTCATACGTTTCAAAATCTTCCCGGTTGAAATGTTTTGCTTCACTTTTAATTGCAGCGGCATAAGTTTTTTCTTTACCGTTCTTTACATCCAGGTAAACCTGGGTAGGAAATTCATAAATAAAGGTTACAAACCCTTTTCGTTTTATGTCATCAAAAAGCTTTTCTGATTCATCATAGTTGCCAAGAATCAAATTTGCCATTTCAAGACTGAACAGAAAATTAATATGATCCATTGCCGAACCTCCGAGCAGGTTTTGCTCTGATACTTTGTTTGAAAAGTCAAGAAAAATTTTTGCATTGGTGGTAATAAATTTCTTGTCTTTTACAATTTCCAATGCAGTATTGTGTGTATAGGAAAATACAGGCGCTCCTGGCACGCTGTCAATAGAAGCATATTTTTGTGCAAACGAACAAACAACCTGTGTGGTTATTAGTAACGTGATTATAAATTTTTTCATGATAGAAATTTTTATTTTTAGAAGTTTATAAATGAAAAATAAATTAATAACATCGTTGTCCATATTCATATTTCATTCTGCCCTAAGCAATGCTATTGTTTTCTTAGGGTTAATAATATTGATTCCTTTTTCATAAGGTTCCTTATCTGCTCCGGTAAGGATTAATTGCTTAACCTGCGCTGTAGTGAGATTCGGATTTAGTTCAAGAATCTGTATGGCAACGTTAGCCACAACAGGCGCTGCGGCTGATGTTCCGCTGGATTCATTATGAAAGAACGTAAATTCCTTTGACTTAAATTTTACAAGCTGAAGCGGAAAATGCGCAGGCGCAAAAACATCTACCCCTTTACCATAGCATGAGTAGGATGTTCTTTGAAGGTCTTTATACAATGCACCTGCGATAATTATATTGGGAAGGCGAATAAAATTGAGCATATCAGGTATGGAATCAATATCTACATTATCATTGCCTGCGCCGTTAACATAAAGTGTATTAGGAGCTTTAAGATAAGCTATCGTCATGCCATCTTTTAATTTGGTAAACATCTTTTTTGCAAATTCCTTTGTTTCTGAACTATCCTTCCCACAGCCTTTTAGGTAAAAGTCTTTTTCATTAGCTCCCATTGAGTTGATTTCAACTACTCTCACTTTATAGTGATTACAGTACTCAGCCATTTCCTGGAAACTATTGATAAAAATAGTGATGAGCGAATCAACAACGTGCTGGTTATGCGCAATATCAGTTGTAAACAATGCGGGATACCATGAAGGGAAACCATACTGGTTGTGTTCAAGAGCCATAAATTGTACGCGAGGATTTCCTTTCAACATTAATTCTATTGCCATGCTTCCATGATCAAGCGTCGCTAGCGCTATATCATGAACGCCAGCCGCTCTAAATTGAGGAGGTGCCTTAAAGGAATTTTTTACAGCGCCTATGCTGTCTGTCTCTTCCCAACTCAATGCTACAGGCTCTTTTATTGATTGATTGTTCATATTATATTCATAGCCATTTACATCATCAACAATGCCATTGCTGTCATCATCTATATGATTGCCGGGTATTTCGCCTGGGTTGCGCCAGAGTATTTTTGGGTCAAAGAAATTACGGTCAAAAGCCTGGTAATTACAGGCTAATACTTCATGCAATGAATCTTCTTTAGTAAAATGATACAACTTGCTATCCCAAACTTTACTCCATTTTTCATTATCAAACGGTGTAACCTTTAAAAAGTCATTGACTACCGCATCCGCAATTAGGCTTTCGGCATACACATGAAGAAAATAACTGAAGTCGGTCATGTTTAATCTTTTATCCTTCGTATCCGGGAAGTAAGTCCATATGTAAAGATTCTTTTTGAAATTTGTTGAGTCTGAGGATAAGAATCCAAAAGCTGTCTGGTTTATAAATTGTGGATCATTATGCAGCATGCCGGGCCCAAAAAATGTTTCATAAGCTTCAAGATACCGGCGATTCCAATTTTTTAGTTCGTTAGATATGGCGGCTGAGTAGGAAATTTCTTTTCCGGTTTTTACATCTAAAAATACTTTATCAGGGAAAGCGTAAATAATGTCAGACTTATTTTTTGCAAGATTTTCAAAATATGATTTTTCCGCTGCCTCGTATCTGCCAAGAATTATATTTGCCTGTTCCATGTTTTCCAGTAAATAAGAATTATTCGTTGAAGGTTCAAGCAGGTTTTGATCTAACGCTTTCTGTAGAAAATCAAGGAAAATTTTAGTATTGGCTGTAATAAATTTTTTGTCCTTTACCACTTCCAACGCTGAATTTTGCGTGCAAATAAATACAGGCGCTCCCGGCACGCTGTCAATCGAAGCATATTTTTGCCCAAACGAACTAATAACCTGCGAGGTAATTAGGAGTGTGATTATAAATTTTTTCATAATTGAAATTTTTATTTGTAGTTTATAAATGAAAAATAAATTGCTAGAATTATCGCTCATATTCGTATTTCATTCTGCCTTAAGCAACGCTATTGTTTTTTTAGGGTTGATAATGCTTATTCCTTTTTCATAGGGTTCTTTATCTGCGCCGGTAAGGATTAATTGTTTTACCTGGTGGCGAATCATGTAAACTTTTCCTTTATTTTTTGCCATGTTTTCCAGCGCAGTGAAAGATTTTCGGTTGTCATGATTAATTATTTTTTATTTTGTAATCCGGATCCCCACATTGCCATAAAGCAAAAGCAAACATATCTGCGAAATTGGCATAGGTTACAGATAAGTCTTCCGTGAAATGCCCGCTATCATAATTCACTTTCATTAAGACGGGTTTACCGGATGTAGTTGCATTTTGCAGGGCTGCAGCAAACTTTCCGGGCTCCCAGGCCAGAACCCTTGGATCGTTCCACCCTCCTACACAAATAACTGCAGGGTATTTTGTACCCTTTACCACATGTTGCACCCCATCCATTTCATACAAAGCTCTGGATTCAATACTGTCTTTTACAGTCCCAAACTCCGGAATATTGCCGGGGCCATTCGGGGCAAATTCCATACGCATTGCATTGGCGGTACCTACATTACAAATCGCCGCTGCATACAGATCCGGCCTCTCTGTAATAGCTCTGCTAATTAAAATACCGCCTGCGCTGGTCCCCATCCCTGCCAGTCTTTTCGCGGACGTGTATCCTTTTTCAATTAAATATTCTGCACAGCTATTAAAATCTTTCCATGTGTTGGGCTTGGTGGTTTTAAATCCCGCTTTGTACCATGCTTCGCCTTTTTCGCTGCCGCCCCGGACATGTGCTTCAGCAATGATAACCCCCTTTACCACCAATGAATTGAACATATCACTAAAGTAGGGAACCGCACTATAGCCATAAGCCCCATATCCTTCCATTAAGCAAATATTATTTCCATCGAGCTTAGTTCCTTTTTTATAGATTATGGAAAGTGGTATCATCACACCGTCGTGCCCTTTTGCTTCAACTTCCTTAACTTCTAAATCTTTATATGCAGCAGGGTAAATTGAAGGCTTATTAAATGAAGATGGAGAAAATTTTTCCGTTGCAGCATTGAAATCAAATTCAGTCCAGGGCTTATTCCAGGAAGTAATTTCAGTATAGCAATTATTGGTAGTATCGTCCAGGCACCAAATAGAAGCAGTTCCCAAATAAGGTAATTTTATCTCAGTTATTTTTTTTGTTTTGAATTGATATTTACAGATATGACGATTAATGCCATCACTATAATTAAGAAATAAATAATCTTTGCAATGACTAATGCCTTCGAGTGTTTCTCCAGGTTTCTCTCCGGCTATTGTTTCCGCCTTATCCCAATCAGGGTGTGTTAAGGTAGTATGAATAAGCTTGAAATTTTTAGCTCCCTTATAAGTAATGGCATATACATCATTTCCTATAATGATCATGCTTCTTACAATCTTATCTTCCGGCCTGCATAAAATTTTCCAGTTTATTTTCCCTGAATTAATTTCAGAGATGGGTGCGTAGTATTCCAGCCTTTCATTTTGTACGGTACTTACGTTTCCAAAAATATAATTTCTCGAACCCTCACTTAAAAATGCAGCAGGGCTTTCATTAGGTTTAATGTTTAAATCAGGATAGCTTTCATTGCTGAAGAAGTCAATATCATTTTTTACATCATCACCAAGTTTGTGAAATTTTGTTTTGTTGTTTAATTTAAATGAAGAATCTGAATTGTCACCTGTTTTTAAGGCATAATAAAGAAATCCTTTATTATCAAAGGTCCAGCTATTGGGGCCATAGGTTGGATAGATGGTGCCCGGTAAATACTTCTTTGTATCCACATTCATCACTTTAAGAGTAGAAATTTCTTTACCCCCTTCAGTATAAGCGATAACGATCTTCTTACCGTCATGGCTTGGCAAAAATTCTTCAATAGAAAGCGTTTTGCCTTTTATATAATTCATAGGGTCAAAAAGCAATTCTTCTTTCCCATGGATCCCAATACGATAGTAAAGTTTGCCCACTTTTTCACCCGGCATCCATTTGGTGTAAAAATATTTGCCTCCTCTTTTATACGATACATTGAATGCAGGCGGCTGTAGTTTGTTCAGCTTTTTCCACTCTGCAATCAATTCATCTCTTCCGGATATTTTGTTTAAGATGGAATCACTGAAATTGGCTTGTTGTTTAAACCAGCTAACTACTTGCGGGTCTTTCATATTTTCTAACCAGCGGTAGGGGTCTTTATACGTAACTCCAAAATAAGTGTCGCTGCTGTCAACTGTTTTTGTTGCAGGATAATGATATTGTCCATTGCAAGTTGTAGTAACAACTGTTGCAAAAAAAATTGTTTGAAAAATAAAATTTTGAATTTTCATGATGAAGGTTATTTTATGTAAGGTCTTCTTAATAAAAACTTTAAAAAATGAATCGTCCAACGGATACGGCTTTGCACAGGCGGAGTTAATAGAATTTCGTCTGCTGGAACCGTAGCCATCCCGATTGCTATCTGGAATAATAAACAATTCATTGTTATTTCTATTGCTCAACAGAGTTGAGACATCTTGAACCTCGGCTGAAACATGTACCAATTCTGATTGTTAGCAGGTCAGCCCTTCTTTTGCAAAAACGCTTGTTGTGGGTAGCAGCGATTCTCAGTCATATTTAAATTTCATTACAGCTTTATCTCCGTCCACAATCATATCTATTTTTCTAAATGAATATTTTTCTTTTGGCATTTTTTTTAATAATGAAAAACCTATTTCTTTCAATAAAAAATGTTCTGACTTAGTTAATGAATAAGTTATTCTAAAATCTTTTTTTGAAAATGAATTATTTTTTTCCGTGAAACCAATATCAAGTAAAAAGTGTTTTAGATAAGATAATTCTTTACCAGATAAACTTATATCTAGTGAAGTTACCTTGTCAAATAATTTGTCATACTTAACTGAATCAACAGGAACGTTACGAAGTTTTGCTGATTTATGTTTAGCATATTCCGAAAATTCAATTTCTCCTGATAAATCATTGTCAGTAAATCCTGCATCATTCATTTCTTCTTTGGCGTTTTCCATTACCCAGGCACTAACTTTTAATGAATCCACATTTGGAATTGAAACTGATGTAAACCAGGGCGTCGTTTTTCCGCTATCAGTTATTACCCTGTTTTCTACATCAACACTGTCCAGTGTTTTTGTCCAATAATTTTGTAATGAATCTATTGTTCCAAATTTATTGGTCATAAAGCCCATGCCGAAGTCTCCCAGCTTACTTCCTTGGGCACCACCTGGTTTAAAAATCTCCAGATAATTACTTCTTCCATAAAGATATTTTCCTGTCCAGGACTCACTTCCTGCATCTACTTTTTGTTCATTGGCATACGCAAAAATTTTAAGGAATTTCAAACTGTCAAATAAATATTCATAAGTGGAGTCATCAATCACCACTTCCAAATGATTGAACTTAATATTTCTTCTGAATCCGGAATTAGTGTGACTGCTGTCAACAGTTTTTGTTGCAGGGTAATGATATTGTCCATTGCAGGTTGTAGTAACAAGAATTGCAAAAAAAATGGTTAGAATAAAGTATTTAATTTTCATGATGAATGATATTTTATGAAAGGATTGACGTTTAAATTTTAAAAATGCAGTTACCAGCGCAAAAATGAGACATTTGTTTTCTATACACTTATTAATATTTCGAAATTTAAATTGTAATGGTAAGGTAGGAATGCTAAAACGAGATGATCCAAAATAACCGATGAACGTACGTTTAAAATCGTCAGAAAATTACTTTATTTCCTTGCACAATGGCTTTTTTGGAGTTTCCTTTTTTCTGAATGGAGATTTGAATGGCAATTATTGTGATGGAGGCCACAATAATAAACCACCACGGAATGTGTAAAGTTTATTTTACAATGAGCACAATATTTTTCTGAAAAAAGAGTGTTCCTGATTTATATTTTAAGAATAAAAAGCGAATCTTCTTTGATCAAAAAGAAGTCGGATTAGTTCTGGTAAATTTAAGTTGGCTTTAAAATTAATTCTGCGAAACAATCTCTACCCATCATTTTTTTTAAGCACACAGATTCAAAATCATGATTATTTGTGGGTTTACTGTACGGGTATTTAATTGGCGGTAATCACTTTACTTTGCAAAAATTATTTGCTGATACATGTATAATGGAAAAAAAATTGTTGTAGTGCTGCCGGCTTATAATGCAGCATTAACCATGTCAAAAACGATTTCCGAAATTCCAATGGATATTGTAGATGATTTGGTTTTGGTAGATGATAACAGCACTGATAATTCAATTGAAATTGCCAGGAATCTCGGAATTAAACATATTATAGAGCATACTGAAAATAAGGGATATGGTGGCAATCAAAAAAGTTGTTATGATAAAGCGTTGGAATTAAATGCTGATATAATCATCATGCTTCACCCCGATTATCAATATACGCCAAAGCTTTTGCTGGCAATGGTTTCAGTCATTGGTAATGATTTATATAAAGTGGTTTTTGGAAGCCGTATTTTAGGAAAAGGCGCTTTAAAAGGAGGAATGCCTTTGTATAAATATTTTGCAAACCGGGCGCTGACTTTATTTCAAAACACTTTGATGAATCAGAAACTTTCTGAATACCACACCGGCTACCGCGCATATCATAAAGACGTTTTGAAAAAAATTAATTACCATCAGAATTCTAATGATTTTATTTTTGACAATGAAATGGTAGCCCAGATTTTTTATAATGGTTTTGAAATAGCAGAAATCACCTGCCCTACCAAATATTTTGAAGAAGCTTCTTCGATAAATTTAAAAAGAAGTATTACTTATGGCTTAGGTGTTTTAAAAGTTTCTTTTCTTTATTTTCTTACTAAACTCAAGATTTATAAATGGAAATTGCTGACTCAATAAATAAAAAACAAAGCAATCTATATCTTACCATAATTATTTTATCCGGTATTTTTTTCTTTATCCCTTTCCTGGGAAGGGTTCATCTTTTTGACTGGGACGAAATCAATTTTGCTGAATCTGCCCGTGAAATGATTGTTACGGGGAATTACCATCGGGTACAAATTAATTTTCAGCCTTTCTGGGAAAAGCCGCCTTTCTTTTTCTGGTTACAGGTTGGAGCTATGAAAATTTTCGGAATCAATGAATTTGCTGCCAGGTTTCCTAATGCTATTTTTGGAATCATAACTTTAGTTACCTTTTTCCTGATCGGTAAAAAATACAAATCTCCGCGCCTTGGTTTTATTTGGGCTATCAGTTACCTCGGTACTTTTTTACCACACTTATATTTTAAATCCGGAATTATTGATCCTGTTTTCAATTATTTTATTTTCCTTTCCATTTATTTCATGTATTTGGATATTTCGGGAGAAGTTTTTAAAAATAAATACTTCTATCCTTCTTTGGCAGGGCTTTTTATAGGTTTAGCAACGCTAACAAAAGGGCCGGTTGGCTTATTGGTTTTTCTGATTTCATTCTTTGTATATTTTCTTTTTACCCGGTTTAAAAATTTCCCCAACATAAAAAAAATCTTATTGTTTATTTTATTCTTTACCATCATCTGTTTGATGTGGTTTGGGGAGGAAATAATCAACAATGGTTTTTGGTTCTTAAATGAATTTCTTGCTTACCAGGTTGATCTTTTTATGCATCCTGTTGCCAGCCATGGCGAACCGTTTTATTATCATTTTGTAGTAGTCTTTATCGGATGCTTTCCTATTTCAATTATTGCGTTGCCAGTTATGTTTGGAAAGAAAGTAGATGTAAAAAAAGATTTTTCGCGGCTGATGAAAATTCTTTTCTGGACGGTGATGATCTTGTTCAGCATTACCACTACAAAGATTGTTCATTATTCTTCGCTTACCTATATGCCATTAGCATTTATGGCTGCCTGTTATCTTGATTGGCTGATAGTAAACCAACAAAAAATGAAGATTTCCCTTTTGGTTTTAATTGCTTTTATGGGATTTGTTTTTTCACTTCTATTAGCCGCGCTTCCGTATGTAGCCAATCATCATGAATTGATTTTGCCTTATTTAAAGGATCCATTCGCCCAGGCAAGCCTGAATGTAAACGTTCACTGGAGCGGATTTGAAAGTTATATTGGAATCCTTTATTTTATTGCCGTGATAGTAGCTGTTATCTTTTTTTACAAAAAGAAAAATTGGAACGGAATACTTTTTCTTTTTTATTCTACCGCTATTTGCCTCTTTATTTATTTGATCGCAGTAGTTCCAAAAATCGAGAAATATTCCCAGGGCCCAGCGATAGAATTTTATAAAACTTTGCAGGGCAAAGATGTTTATGTATGGCCTATAGGATTTAAAAGCTACGCCCAATATTTCTATGCACAAAAACCTGAATCACCGGTTTATGGCGAAGCTGATGAGCAATTTTTACTAAAGGGAGATATTAAAAAGCCGGCTTATTTTGTTGTAAAAGTTACTAACACCCATTTTGATTCTACCTGCAACAATTGCCAATTGATAAAGCAGGAAGGCGGTTTTAAATTTTATAAGAGAGATGCGGTTTCGGCAAATAGCGCAAAATAATTTCTCTTCATTACTTTTTGATTATTGTAAAAAAATCTTTCAGGGTAACAATCTCGTTTGCTGAATTTCATCAATTAATTCCTTGCTAAAAATTAATCTTATTATTCCGGAAAATAGCAAATTGTCAAGTAAGTTGTATTTTTTTGAAATGATAAAGCTGATCCAAAAATTCGTATCAATTATGACCCGGATTGTTTTATTTTTTGCCATATCGCTTTGACCTTACATCTTCAACTATTTTAGTAATTTCATCTAAATCCGGAGCGGATGAAGCGTTTGCTCTCATTTTTTAAGATAACTTTTCAAAGCAGATACAGGTTCATCAGTAACTTTAATAAGTTTTAAATCCTGCATTCCCTTAATTAGTTGCAGAGCCTTTGGATTGAGTATTTCTATTTTTAAAGCTTCCATAAAGCTAATCTAAGAAATTTTATCAGTTATTTTTAATAAAAAATTTATGCCGCAACTGCCTTATTCACTAAATCTGCAGCCTCGCTTAACAATATCGCTGATTGTACTTTTAAACCGCTTTTATCAATTAAGTCCTTGGCTACCTCTGCGTTGGTTCCTTGCAGGCGTACGATGATCGGAATTTTAATATCTCCAATAGACTGGTAAGCGTCTATAACGCCCTGTGCTACCCTATCACAGCGAACAATTCCTCCAAAAATATTAATGAGAATCGCCTTTACTTTCGGGTCTTTTAAAATGATCCTGAACCCGGCTTCTACAGTTTGCGCATTTGCAGAACCGCCTACATCCAAAAAGTTGGCTGGTTCGCCACCACTTAATTTAATCATATCCATGGTTGCCATTGCAAGGCCGGCGCCGTTTACCATACATCCTACATTTCCATCTAATTTTACAAAATTCAAATTGTATTTGGCAGCTTCTACTTCTGTTGGGTCTTCCTCGCTTACGTCGCGTAAGGCAGCAATATCAGGATGGCGAAGTAAAGAGTTGTCATCAATATTCATCTTACAATCAACGGCAATTATTTTTCCGTCGCTGGTTTTAAACATCGGGTTTATTTCCAGCATGCTGCAATCCAAACCTACAAATGCATTGTAGAGATTGGTTACAAATTTTACGCAATTCTTAAAAGAAGCTCCGCTTAACCCGAGATTGAAAGCTATTTTACGTGCCTGGAACGGTTGTACTCCGCCTCCGGAATGTATCCACTCTTTAAATAATTTATCAGGAGTTTCATGTGCAACATCTTCAATATTTACGCCTCCTTCTGTACTGTACATTATCACATTTTTCCCCTTCGACCTGTCCATTAAAATAGATAAATAAAATTCTTTTACCGGTTCTGCGCCATCATAATAAACATCTTGCGCTACTAATATTTTACTTACCAATTTACCCGCTTCACCTGTCTGCACTGTTACCAAGGTTCCTCCTAAAATATTTTGAGCAATTGTTTTTACATCGTCAAAACTTTTTGCAACTGCCACTCCTTTTTGCTCCGTTCCTTTTATTTTCCCTTTGCCTCTTCCACCCGCATGAATCTGGGCTTTTATCACCGCAAACTTGCTACCGTATTGACTATTAATAAAACGGTACGCTTCTTCAGCTTCGTTAACCGTGCTGCATGCAATTCCTTCCTGCACGGGAACATTGTACTTTTTCAATAATTCTTTCGCCTGGTATTCATGTAAATTCATAGAAAATTTTTCGCAAAGATAAACTCAAAAAATTAAATTGTTTTTTGGTTTTTATAGCCACGGCCAGGAAATATTTCCTTATTTAATACGCACTTTTTTAGAATTGAAGGGTAAAAGCAGTCCCTTCGCCGAGTATAGAATGAACGTGGATGTTTCCTTTATGAAGCATCATTATTTGTTTACATAAGCTTAATCCAATACCGCTTCCGGTTTTTTTGGTACTAAAAAAAGGAATGAAAATATTTTCAAGCACATCTTCGGGTATGCCGCTACCGTTATCAGCCACTTTTATGAGCACTTTTTGTTTATCACCTAGTGAACCGGACAACACAATTCTTGCATCCGGCTTGTCCTTTAAAGCTTCTTTTGAATTCACTACCAAATTAATAAGAACCTGTTCTATAAGGCTTGGGTCAACTTCTACAGATAATGCAGTGTCTTTTAAAACAATATCCATTTCAATATTTTTTTGCTCCAGGGTTGGTTCCATCAATTGGTATAAATTTTCAAAAAGGTCGCGCACATAAACTTTTTTAAGATTGGGTTTGGTGATCTTGTTTAAGTTTCGGTATGTTTCTGCAAATTTTAATAAACTTTCACTGCGCCGTTTAATGGTTTCAATTCCTATTTCCAGGTCGTGAACTGCGCCATCGCTATTATCCAGATGAATTTTTGATTTTTGAAGCCGGTTTTTTAAGGTTTCTGACAAAGAAGAAATCGGCGCAACAGAATTCATGATCTCATGAGTCATTACGCTCAACAATTTTTGCCACGCTTTCGATTCGGTTTCGTCTAAAGCTTCATTAATATTTTGAAAAGCGACTAACATAAATTTACTTCCGTCAGTCTGAAATGCAGTTCCCGAAAGCAATATTTTAAATGACCTGTTTTCAAGATGGACAATAGCAATTTTACTTTCTGCTGGTTTCAAAGAAATTACTTCCGCATACAAATTTTCATCCCGGTTTGATAAAGAATGTATGGTTTTTAAATAAGGAAGTTTCAACATTTTTTTTAACGATTCATTCATCCAGATCATCTCGCCGGTATCAAGATTGAAAGACATAATGCCGGTATCAACGAGTTCCAGTATTTTTTGTAAGTACTGGGAAGAAGTTTCTTTCTCTTTTGAAATTTCTTTAAAAGTGTCGGTGATTTGATTAAACCCCTCACGTAACGGCCGTAATTCAACCGGTGCTTTTTTTACGCTAAAATGCCTTGAAAAATCCCTGTAGCGAATGGATTCTACAAACTGATCCAATTCATTCCGCCCCTTGAAATGATACCGGTAAAGTTCTACCACCTGGTAAATTACAACGGGAACTAATAGAAATAGATAATTAAAATTTTTACTTACCAATAAATAGGATGTAATCAATAAAGACAAAAACAATAAAAATATCCTAATAAATATTTTAAATTCTATTCGATTAAAAAAGGAGGTTGATATCTTCATGAATAAAAATTGCAATTAATTATATATCGTATTTACTCAATCTTCTGTATAATGCGGTTCTCGTGAGCCCCAGTTCCTTAGCGGCTTTGCTGATATTTCCATTATGCTTTTCTATTACCCTTAAAATGGTATTTTTTTCAACAATATTTAGATTTAAATTTTTGGGCTCTTCAACTCTTTCCGGAAGAGATTCAATTGGAGAAAAAATAAGGTCATCTGCAGAAAGTGTTTCATGTTCCGACATGATCACTGCCCTTTCCATAGTATATTGAAGTTCACGCACGTTTCCGGGAAAATGATATTGTTTCAATTTTGCGGTAGCTTTCACATCAAAATGCAAAAGCGGTTTTAGGTATTTTTTTGCATAAATAACGGAAAAGTGGTTGGCTAATAAAACAATATCTTCTCCCCTTTTTCTTAATGGAGGCACTACAATTTCTACAGTATTTATCCGGTAAATTAAATCTTTTCTAAACCGGTTTTCATTTGCCAGTTCTGCCAAAGGCAGGTTGGTAGCGCATACCAGCCGGATATCAATACTTACAGGGATATTTGACCCCAATCTTGTAACCTGCCTGTTTTGTAAAACACTTAATAATTTCGATTGTTGCTGCAGGCTGATATTTCCTATTTCATCTAAAAATAATGTTCCTCCGTTTGCCGCTTCAAAACGCCCTTCGCGGTCATCAGCGGCACCGGTAAAGGCGCCTTTTTTGTGGCCGAATAATTCACTTTCAAAAAGAGATTCGGTCAAAGCGCCCACATCCACTTTGATAAAAGGTTTTTTAGCGCGAAGCGAATTTTGATGAATGGCTTTGGCAATTAAATCTTTTCCTGTTCCATTTTCTCCGAGCACTAAAATATTAGCATCTGTAGGAGCAATCTTTTCAATCTTAAAAAAAATGTCTTTCATCACATCCGAACCGCCAATCAATTCTTTTCCAATTACAGAAGAATCATCAACCGTTTTTTCGCTATGGGCATTTCCTTTTTCTTTAAGCGCCTTTTTTATGCAGTCAATTAATTTTTCATTGTGCCATGGTTTTACCATAAAATCAGTAGCACTTTCTTTTAAAGAACGAACAGCAAGGTCAATATCTCCATAGGCTGTAATCATTATCACATCTGCTGTTGAACCAAAATCCCTTATTTTTTTTAACCAAAAAAGCCCTTCATTCCCTGTATTAATTGAGCTGTTGAAATTCATATCAAGCAATATCAAATCAACCGAATGTTTTGATAAAAGATTGCGGATATTTTCGGGGTTCTTCTCAGTGATTACTTCTTTTACTTCTGTTTTTAAAAGCAGTTTCACGGCCGTTAATACGTCTGTGTCATCATCAATAATTAAGACTGTTGCATTTTTTACATTCATTGCAAAACCATTTATTAAGAATTTATTTAGATAGGAATCTTTATTATTTGTTTGTTTACTGTAATCTAAAACTATTCTCTTTTTAGGTTACATAAAAATTATAGTTAACAAAAATATTTGCAACATTAGCCAATTTAAAAATAATTTCTTGCGAAATATTCTTAATATTTTATTAAGTACTCCTAACTGTCTCAAAAACGGATATTGACTGTATCATAAGCGTACACTGCATTTTAAAACCATTTTTAATTTAAGCTGAAAAACAATGAGTTATGTTTTGGCATGTGTTTGTACTGTTAATTAAACAGAAAAATAAAAAAAGATTTTCTAAACCCTGTAACAAAAACTAAAGGATACCGTCTTAAAAAATAAAATTGAAAACTTTAAAAACAAAAATCATGAAACTTCAATCAAACAACATTTTAGAAACCCTGACCATTCAGGAATTAAAAAACCTTACTACAGAAATTAAAGAAACCGTTTACAAAAATTTAATAAAGCAAAAGAAAAGAAATTTTACAACAACGGATTTATGGAATATTCAACGCCGTAAAAAAAGTGCTTATTCAAAAAGATTCGTATTCTAAAACCAACATTATTTAACCCCTTAAAATAAAAATTATGAAACTTCAATCAAAGAATACCTTACTTCAAAACCTGGCCATCGAGGAATTAAAAATTCTTACAACTGAAATTAAAGAAACCGTTTGTAAAAATTTTAAAAAACAAAATAGGAATTTTACATCCGCAGAACTGTGGAACATCCAGCGCCGCAAAAGAAACAGGTTAATACAAAGATTTTCCTATTAAAACCGGTAAAAATTATTACCTAAAACTGGTGTATCAAAAATGAACGTAAACTGTATCAAAACCGGACACCCTAAGAAAAATAAGTTGTTTAACTTATTGAAAAACAATTACATAAATAATGGCATGGCGTTTATAGTTATTAACGAATAAAAGCTGAAACGAAAACCATAACAAAAGGTTTTCTCAACGGCAATTTAATAAAAAAGTTATGGACAGAGTTATTGAAAAAAAGAAATGGTCAAAAAAAAGAATTCTTACCATTGCCGGTATTACAGCCCTGGTATTGTTGATAGCCGGTAGTTTTTATTTCACATCGGGTAAGAGTAAACTCAATGTGGATACTGACCGGATCACTATTAGTGACATTAAGAAGGGCACATTCCAGGAAATTATTCCGGTGAATGGAACAGTACTTCCTCTTACTACTATTTACCTGGATGCCGCAGAAGGTGGGCGTGTAGAAGAAAAATATGTTGATGATGGAACCATAATGAAAAAAGGCGAGCCAATTTTAAAATTGTCAAATACTGACCTTCAACTTAATCTTGTAACGCAGAAAACAAGTGTATATGACCTGCTTACTCAAATGCAGATTCAAAAAAATGCGGCGGAACAAAATACGGTAAACAAACTCAACCAGATGACTGACGTGGAAAGTGAATTGAAAGAAGCGGAGCGCGTTTATAATTTAGATAAATATTTATACGAAAAAAAAGCCATAGGCTCCCAGGAATACCAAAAAGCAAAAAATGATTATGAATATTACCTTCAAAAGAAAAAACTTACTTCCAAAATTTTAGAACAGGATTCCGCTTCCACGGGCCAACAGGCAAAACAGGCCAGGCAATTGTATGTGGGTTCACAGCAAGCTTTAAACGTAATGCAGGAAAAAGTGGGTGACCTTATCGTACGTGCGCCAATTGATGGCCAGCTCACTTCACTCGATGCCGAACAAGGCGAATCAAAAAATAAAGGCGAACGCCTTGGGCAAATTGATGTGTTGAGTGGTTTTAAAGTGCGTGTAGATATTGATGAACATTATATTTCAAGAATTTATACCGGGCTTAAAGGAACTTTTGATTTTGCAGATACCACTTATCACCTTGAGATAAAAAAAATATATACACAGGTTTCAAACGGCAGGTTCCAGGTGGATATGGAGTTTGTAGGGAAAGTGCCTAAGGGAATCCGCCGTGGACAAACGTTACAGATCAATTTAGCATTGAGCGATGAAACCCAGGCTATACTTTTAGCAAAAGGTGGCTTCTACCAACAAACCGGTGGCAATTGGATTTTTAAAGTAACCGCCGATGGAAAAAAAGCCTATAAAGTTAATATTCAACTTGGGCGCCAGAACCCGGATTATTATGAAGTATTGGATGGATTAAAGCCTGGCGACAAAGTGATAACAAGCAGTTATGAAAACTATGGCGACATGCAGGAATTGGTGTTGAAAAATCAATAAGAAAAATTGATAAAACTATAAAACGACTATTATGAAAAAGATGTTTTCGACAAAAGGCCTACTCTTAATTTGTATGTTTTTTATATCAATAGCACTTGCAGATTGTAATATAAAACCAAATTCTATTTGTGAAAACAACAAGCAAAATATCCAAAAAGAAAAAAATATAATCCCGTTGGAAAAATGCTCATCTGATATTTATCCATCAGCAGGACTCAACATAAAAATTTAAAAAAAATCAATTAAAACCAACATAAAAAAAATGATAAAAATTACCGATCTCGAAAAAATCTATCGAACAGAAGAAGTAGAAACTGTTGCCTTAAACAAGCTTTCTTTTGTTGTAAATGACAACGAATTTGTAGCAGTGATGGGCCCTTCCGGCTGTGGCAAATCAACCTTGTTAAACATCCTGGGATTATTAGACGACCCGGACAGTGGAAGCTTTTTATTCAATGGAATAGAAGTAGCCCATTTTAATGAAAGGAAAAGGGCTGACCTGCGCAAACGCAACATTGGCTTTGTATTCCAGAGTTTTAATCTCATTGACGAACTGACTGTTTTTGAAAATGTGGAATTACCACTGATTTACCTCGGCGTCAAATCTGATGAAAGAAAAGAACGCGTTGAAGCAGTGTTGGATAAGGTACAAATCATGCATCGAAGAAACCATTATCCCCAGCAATTGTCGGGCGGTCAGCAACAACGTGTGGCTGTTGCAAGAGCTGTCGTAAATAAACCAAAATTGATTCTCGCGGATGAGCCTACAGGAAATTTGGATTCTTCTAACGGAAATGAAGTCATGCAATTACTAATTGAATTAAATGAACAGGGTACTACTATAATAATGGTTACGCATAGTGAACACGATGCAAGTTATAGCCACCGGATTATCAGGATGCTGGATGGGCAAACGGTTACAGAGAATATTTTAATTTGATAGTGTATAGTGCTTATCCAAATCAGAATAAAAATCTGAATTATTTGTTGGTTTACTGTTCAGGAAATTAATAAGATAACAGTTATGCTAACACGGGATTTAAAAAACTTTGAACTATGAGCTAAAAACTATTCACCATGTTTAAAAATTATTTTAAAACCGCGTGGCGAACATTATCTAAAAATAAATTTTATTCTGCGATAAACATCAGCGGTTTGGCTGTAGGATTAGCCGCAGGTATTATGTTATTAATGTGGGTGCAGAATGAATTGAGCTATGATAAATTTAATAAAGATTATCAGCACATTTACCGGTTGAGCACCCAGCTCAAATCGAACGGTGAAAACCGCACCTGGACAGGCGTTCCTGGTCCATTGGCTGTTTTTTCAAAATCAATTCCACAAGTTCAATCTATCGTTAGGACATCAATGGATTTTGATCAGAACTTATCTAATAAAGACAAAACCAAAATATTTGATGGAAATATTGTTGGTTATGTAGATAACGGTTTCTTCGATTTGTTTAATTTTCGTTTTTTAAATGGAAATAAAGCCACTGCTTTTCCAAATACCAATTCAGTTGTATTGACAAAATCAACAGCTGAAAAACTTTTTGGTTCCGAAGACGCAATTGGTAAAACTGTCCAATTTTTTAAAAAATATTTCACAGTCACAGCAGTTTTAAACGATTTCCCTCAAAATTCTTCTATCCGTTATGATGCCATTTTCCCAATGAGTTTACTGGCACAGGATTTTACTCAAAATGGCGGCAATGGTGATTGGAAAACAATTGATCAAGACCTGGGCGACTTTAATTTTACAACTTATGTAAAATTGAATCCGAATGCAAACCCGGTTAAAACCGGACAGGAATTTTCTGCTGCTTATAAAAAAGCGCGTAGTGGAAATAGCGATGCTTCTTTTAAGTTGCAAAACCTTGCCAGCATTCATTTGGTAAGCGCTGATGGAAATAATTCATCGCTCAGGATGGTACAGATTTTTATATTGGTAATCATTTTGCTGTTGGCTATTGCCGGTATTAATTATGTAAATCTATCCACGGCGCGTTCGATGATCCGCGCAAAAGAAGTAAGCATCCGCAAAATAGTTGGAGCTCAAAAACTCCAGTTATTTTTTCAGTTTATTATTGAAACTTTTGTGCTGTTTTGTATTGCTGCTTTTCTTGCAATAATTTTGATTTTCCTCCTTATGCCGCTCTACAACAGCATTTCAGGAGAAACGCTTTACTTCAATTTATCGGATATAAAAGTTTGGGAAGTCACAGGCACTGCTGTCCTGGGCACGTTAATCGCATCCAGTATTTACCCCGCAGTTTTATTGTCATCCTTCAAACCATTAGAATCTTTAAAAGGAAAAATTACTGCCGGCATCGGTATGGCTTCTTTCAGAAAAGCATTGGTCGTATTCCAATTTACCATTTCTGTTATACTGATAATCTGCACAATAATTATGAGCAACCAGATGCGATTTGTAAAAAATAAAAATCTGGGGTATGATAAAAGTTATGTTTTTTCTGTGCCACTTACAGATGAAGTGGTAAATCATTTAGATGCTGTAAAAACAGAATTGAAAAAGCAATCATCCATTTTAGATGTGGCAGCATCCGATGCTTATAATTTTTCGAACATCACAGATGCAACAGGTGACCTGGACTGGAAAACGAAACCTGCAAACAGCAACTTGATGATTACACAAATTTCAGCAGACAAAGATTTTATTCCTACAATGAAGATGTCATTTGTTGAAGGATCCAATTTTACAGGCACTCCTGCAGACAGCGCTTATTATGTTTTAAATGAAACCGCGGTACAACAAATGGGTTTAAAACCGCCTTATGTAGGCCAGCAAATTTCTTTTCACGGTAAGCCAGGTACTATCAAAGGTGTTTTGCATGATTTCAATTTTCAATCTTTAAAGGAGAAAATTTCTCCATTGATTTTTTTTAATTTTTGGATGACCAGGAATATACTTTACGTCCGTACTACTGCGCCTCACGCCCAACAGGCAATCGCTTCAGTAGAAAAGCAATATAAAAAATATGCCGGGAATACCCCTTTCAGTTATCAGTTTTTAGACAAAAGTTTTGAAGCGCAATACAAAACAGACCAACGCATAGGCACGCTGTTCAACGTTTTTGCAGGGATCGCCATTTTTATTTCCTGTTTAGGTTTATTCGGTTTGGCCACTTTTACCGCCCAGGTAAAAACAAAAGAAATCGGTATCAGAAAAGTATTAGGCGCGAACGTTTCCGGAATCGTAAAATTATTAAGCAAAGACTTTTTAAAATTAGTAATCATCGCAATTGTTATCGCCACACCAATTGCCTGGTGGGCTATTAATAAATGGCTGGAAGGTTTTGCCTACCGTATCAATATTTCATGGTGGGTATTTGCAGTTGCAGGAATTTTAGCATTGTTGATTGCATTGGCGACAATTAGTTTCCAGGCAATAAAAGCTGCAGTTGCAAACCCGGTTGATAGTTTGAGAAGTGAATAAAATGCAAATGTGAAAATGGGCAAATTAGAAAATGTGAAAATTAAAATTCAGGTTATTTGTAGGTTTACTGCGTGAAATAGATAAGATAACAGTTATGCTGACACGAAATTAAAAACTATGAACTAAAAACTAAAAACTATAAACTATAAACAAAGAACTATTATCAATGTTTAAAAATTATTTCAAAACCGCCTGGCGCAACCTTACGCGCAATAAGACTTTTACTTTTCTGAATATCGCCGGGCTTTCTGTGGGTATAGCATGTGCAAGCTTAATCTTTTTGTGGGTAGAGTATAATGTAACCTTTAATCAATCTATTCCTGGTTTAGATAATATTTATGAAATCCGGAATAATCAAACCTACGGAAAGGATACGCACAGTTTTGCAGCAACTTCAGTACTGGTAAAGGATGCGCTGATACAGGAATTTCCTGGTGTTGTCAATGTTTCGCGGTTTGATGATTTAGGCGCAACTGTTTCTTTAGGCGATAAAAAATTAGCCATGCAGGGTGCTTATGTCGATTCCGCCTTTTTGAAAATGTTCGGGTTGCCGTTGGTAAATGGAAATGTTGCTAATGCTTTAAATGATATATCTCAAATCGCAATTTCGCAAAAGATAGCTGAAAGCTATTTCGGCAATGATGATGCGATGGGAAAAACTTTGTTAGTGGACAATCATCCCTACAAAGTTTCCGCGGTATATAAAGATATTCCTCAGAACGTTGAATTTTATGGCAAAGATTTCTTCCTGCCTTTCCAGGTTTTTTACAATCAAAATAAAAACCAGGGCATGCAATCATGGGGGAATAATTGGACCAATACCTGGGTACAACTAAATTCGAATACATCAGTTTCTGCTTTCAATACAAGGCTCAGAAAATTGATACATCAAAAAGACCCGGAAGTCAGCAACCAATCTTTATGGTTATACCCTTTAAGCAGATTGAAAATGTACGGGCAATTTACCAATGGAAAAGAAGATGCATCAAAAGGAATTATTACGTATGTAAAAATGTTTTCGCTGGTAGCATTAATTATTTTAATCATCGCCTGCATCAACTTTATGAACCTTTCTACCGCGCGCAGCGAGAAGCGAGCAAAAGAAATAGGGATGCGCAAAGTACTTGGTTCTACAAGAGCAAATTTAATTAGCGGGCTGTTAACCGAATCATTAATTGTGGCTTATGTTGCTGTGCTGTTGGCAGTAATTATCGTGGTTTGTGTGTTGCCAATATTTAGCAGCTTAATAGGAATTCATTTATATTTAAATTGGCAAAACCCCTCACACATTTTATTCCTGGTTATTATTGGCGCAATTTGCGGTTTGATAGCAGGTAGTTACCCGGCATTGTACCTATCTTCTTTTAATCCCATTCGTGCTTTAAAAAACCAAACTTCCAAAAATGCAGGAAATGCAAGCTTCGTAAGAAAAGGGCTGGTCGTATTGCAGTTTGTTATTTCGGTTGTGATTATCATCGCAGTGATTGTCGTTTACCGCCAGATACAGTTTACCAAAAACAGGGATTTAGGTTTTAATAAAAATAATGTATTGTACGTGCCTGTTACCCCCAACTTAATGAAAGGTTTTGCTTCCCTGAAACAAAATATTTTAAACACAAATGACGTCAGTTCCGTTTCGCTTGCATCTTTTTCACCAATGAATATGTATAACAATGGTGGAGGCTGGCAATGGGAAGGCAAAAACGAGAGTGAAGAAGTACTGATTACCAATGTGGCTGCAGATGAAGGTTATCTCAAAACTTTCGGCATACAACTTCAGGCTGGAAGAGGATTTTCGCAGGACCCGCAGGTGGACAGTTTGAACGTTATTATCAATGAATCTTTTGCTAAAATAATGCAAAAGGCCGGCCATGTTGGCGGACAAATTTGGAGAGACCCAAGTCAACGGTTAACCATAATCGGAATTACAAAAGATTTTGTTTACAATAACATGAATGAAATACACCCTGAGCCACTAATGTTTTTTCATGCTCCGTCTAACTCCAACTATATTTTCCTGAAGTTAAAACCCTCAAATGATTTGCAGGGCGTACTTTCCAGCCTGCAAACTATTTTCGTGAAAGCTGATGCAACACAACCATTCGATTATCATTTTGTTGATGCAGATTTTGACCACGCATTCCGATATCAACAATTCATCGGGTCGCTGGCAACTATCTTCGGCGGCCTGGCCATCTTTATTTCCTGCCTTGGGTTATTCGGTTTATCAGCTTTTATGGCGGAACAAAGAACGAAAGAAATTGGTGTAAGAAAAGTTTTGGGTGCATCCGTCTTTTCCATTACCCAATTGTTGAACAGGGACTTTTTGAAATTAGTTGGCATTTCATTCCTTATTTCATTTCCACTTGCCTGGTGGTTAATGTATAACTGGCTCCAGGACTATGATTACCGCGTTGATATCCATTGGTGGTTTTTTGCATTGGCAGCATTAATTTCTCTTATCATCACATTGGTTACTATCAGTTTTCAATCTATTAAAGCGGCGAACGCCAACCCGGTAAAGAGTTTGGGAAGTGAATAATTTATTGTGATAATTTGATAATTAGCCAATTTGAAAATGTGAAAATAAGAATTCAGGTTATTTGCGGGTTTACTACTGGTGATGATTAAACGTAAATTGAAATAAGAATTATTTGTTCGTTTACTTTTAAAAGGAAAAACAAATGGCTCAAAAATTATTCAAAAAATCGACCGCATTCAAAATGGGGATATCACGAAACGGGTTTAAAACAAGAAGGTCTTTATCACCGGTGATAATGCAGGAAGCACTTACAGAAATTGCTAATTCCAGGAATTTGTCGTCTTTAGGATCGCGGCAGGCGGTGATACTTTCTGTAGGGGAAAAGAAAACAGCATTTAATGAAATACGTTGTATTGCGCTCCACTTTTCTTCATTATTTAAAAAGTATTTATCAAATTTTTTTCTGAACAATACTTCAACCAACTCATTCATCGTGGCATCTGAGAAAGTCAACTTTCCTAATATAATGGCCTTATCGATTGCCCTCGCAGTCATTGTTCCTCCGATCAGAGAAGCGCTAACTAAACTGTTTGTGTCAAATACAAAAAGATTATTCATCTTTCAGAATTTCCTCAAGAATTTCTTCGGTAAGCCCACGCTCTTTCATGGTACTGCGAAGCTCATCCAAATATTGGAGAAAGTCTTCTTTAGAATCAGCAAGTTCTTTTGCCAAGGTAATATTCACTTGTTGAGAAACTCTGTTTCTGCGTTTTTGCGACGACAGTCGCCATTTCTTAGCGGTAGCATCATCTACCTCAATTACTATCCGTTCCATAATTTTTCATTTTTATCGTTCATAAAAATACAAAATAATAACCTTTAAAATAATAAGGCATGATAAAAAACTATTTTAAAACCGCGTGGCGCAACTTAAAAGCCCATCGTTTATTTACCCTGTTGAATATCGCAGGCCTTTCAATTGGGCTTGCTATTTCTGTATTGCTTTATATGTTCATCGCGAGCGAATACAGCTTTGATTCGATGTATAAAAATGAAAAAAACATTTACAGGGTTTTAGCGAAAACTGATTCTTACGGAACGATGAGTGCTTCTCCAAATGCGGTTGCACCGGCAATCTCAGCGAATATTCCGGAAGTAAAATCTGCTGCCAGGATGTTGAAACATGATTTTGGCACCAGCGCATTTATAAAAACCAATAACCACGATTTTGTAGAAAAATATTTTTACTACTGCGACTCTTCTATATTTAAAATTTTCAATGTGCCTTTCGTTACTGGCAATCCGGCTACAGCATTATCAAGGCCGAACACAGTGGTGCTTTCAGAAAAAACTGCAAAAATATATTTTGGAAATGTGAATCCGGTTGGAAAAACAATTGTAGTTGACAATTATTATACTTTCGAGGTAACCGGTGTTTACAAAGATTTTCCACAAAACTCAACACTTGATTGCAATGTAATCGCCTCCTTCAGCTCTAATAATTTCTCAAAATATAACAGTTGGAGCAATGCCAGCTTTGAAACCTATTGCCTTCTGAATGATCATGCAAATATTTCGACTGTAGATAAAAAGATGCAACAGTTGATGGATAAAAATGTTCCAAAAGAAGACAGGTGGTATTCCTTGTCTTTACAGCCTTTGGACAAAGTACATTTATATTCAGCCGGATATACCGGCTCTTACAGCAGCCGTAATGGCGACATAAAAGAAGTAAGAAATTTATCTTTCCTGGTGATATTAATCCTGCTAATTGCTTGTATTAATTATATGAATTTATCTACCGCACGTTCACAAAAAAGAGCAAAGGAAGTAGCCATCAATAAAACGCTCGGCGCTTCTATGAGAAACATTGTTTTTCGTTTTTATTCCGAAACAGCCATTCTCACTTTGATTGCCTTATTAATAGGAATAGTGCTTGCAGTATTTGCACTTCCTGTATTTAATAATATTACCGGCAAGGAACTGTCTTTAGGAAGCATTATTAATTTCAAATTCCTGGCAGGCATATTTTTAATGTGGCTTGGAATCACTGTTGTATCCGGCTCCTACCCTGCTATATACCTTTCCAGGTTTTCTCCAAAGCTGGTATTACAACAATCTTTTCAAAAAGGAAATACATCAGCATATATCCGCAAAGGATTGGTGGTTTTACAATTTGCCTGTTCTGTTATTCTCATTTTTGGTGTCATAGTTATTTATCAGCAAATGCAATATGTGCAGAATAAAAATTTAGGCTTTCAACCAGACAATGTTGTAGCCATTAATGCAACAGCGGCCACCAGCAAATCACAAATAATTTCTTTAATGAATGACTTGAAAAGCCAGCCCAATGTATTGGCAGTTACCAGGGCGCAAGCATATCCGGGAATGGAGACAAGCGGCAGGTCAATTTATAAAAATGAAAGTGACAAAAATGGATTGAACATTCAAACAAATCATAGCCAGGATGGAATTGTGGACGTATTAAAGTTGAAGCTTTTGGCGGGTAGTGACTTACCCGTAAAAGTTGAAGGCGATTCAACTGTACACATCATCTTAAATAAAAAAGCTGTGGATTATTTAGGGTTAACTCCTCAGCAGGCAATTGGCAAAAAGGTAAAAATGCAATTTGGTAACAATGCTTATATAACCGGAGTAGCGGATAATTTTAATTTTGCTTCGTTGCACGAGCCAATGGGAGCCTATGCTTTTAACGATGCCACCATGGAACCCAAACCTTTTTTCTTAGTTCGCTTTAAAACTAATGACCTTCCAAAGACTATGGAAAAGTTTGAAAGCTCATTTAAAAAAGCGATTCCGGAAACTGCATTTGATTTTACATTTTTAGATCAATACCTCAATACCTTATATGCATCCGAACATAGAATGTCCATTGTTACCCTCATCTTTTCTATTCTCGCAATCATTGTAGCCTGCATGGGATTATTTGGTTTAGCAGTATACACAGCGGAACAACGTACCAAAGAAATCGGCGTCAGAAAAATTCTTGGCGCAAGTGTAACCGGTATCACAGTTTTGCTGTCTAAAGATTTTTTGAAGCTGGTAATTATTTCAATTGTGATAGCAGCGCCCATATCCTGGTGGATGATGACGAAATGGTTGCAAGGATTTGCGTATAAAATAAAACTTAGCTGGTGGGCCATTATTGTTGCGGGTTGTATAGCTATCATAATTGCATTGATAACCGTAAGTTTTCAGGCCATAAAAGCAGCAGTGGCAAATCCTGTTGATTCTTTGAGGAGTGAGTAAATGCAAATTTGAAAATTGGAAAATGTGAAAATTAGAAAACGAAAATTCAGATTATTTGTTTGTTCACTGTGTGAAATGGGTAAGATAACAGTTATGCTGACACGAAACTAAGAACTATAAACTATAAACTATTTCTCATGTTTAAAAATTATTTCAAAATCGCATTAAGAAACCTTAAACGAAATAAGGTTTTTTCCTTTATAAATATAGCAGGATTGGCGCTGGGGCTTGCTTGCGCAATGCTTATCATTTTATATGTAAAAGATGAAGTAAGCTATGACAAGTTTCATAAAAATGTAAATAACATTTACAGGGTCACTTCCGTAATGTATTTTGGCGGTGAAGAACATAAAGATGGAAACACCGGCTTTTTACAAGGCCCGAGGTTTACCCAAAATGTTCCGGGAATACAATCCTTTGTCCGTGTGCAGGATGGAACAGAAGACGTAAGAATGGGATCAGAAATCGAGTCGAGGAATTTACTATATGTTGACTCAAGTTTCTTCTCTGTATTTACTTTTCCTTTAATAAGCGGAAATCCCAGGACTTGCTTATCAGAACCACATTCCATAGTCTTAACAGAAGATGCTGCAAAAAAACAATTCGGCAATAATGATGTAATAGGAAAAACTGTGATGATAAAAGAAGACAGCGCATTCATTCCTTATAAAGTAACTGCAGTTGCAAAAAATTGCCCCCAGAATTCTTCTATCCAGTTTTCGACTTTGCTTCCATTCAAAGAATCTGAAAAAGATGCCCTCGATAATGATAACTGGTTTAACACTTTCCTGAATACTTTTGTAGTCCTCGCACCTATGTCCAATTTACAAACTGTAGAAAATGAAATGCAGAAATTTTATGTGAAAGATGCTTCTGCTACTTTCAAAAAAATGATTGAACAATATGGCGGCGGCACGGATGCGAAAATTGGAGCTTATTCCCTTCAGCCATTTATCAACATGCATTTGAGCACTGAATTACCTGCGCAAAATGGCCTTACCAACGCCAGCAACCCGATGTACTCTTATATTCTTTCCGGGATTGCCTTATTTATTTTATTGATCGCCTGCATCAATTTTATAAACTTAACTGTAGCCCGTTCATTGAAAAGAGCAAAAGAAATAGGAATCCGAAAAGTGGTTGGCGGAAACAGGAAACAACTCATTATGCAATTTCTCGGCGAGTCATTTGTTCTTTGCATTATCGCTTTTATTTTTGCGCTCGCCCTCGTAGAACTCGTGCTACCCGTATTCAATACTTTATCCAATAAATCTTTAGCGCTCTCTTATCTTTTTGACGCAAAATTAATTTCCGGATACATTTTACTTTTTGCATTGACTACTTTGCTGGCTGGCTTTTACCCTGCTTTGGTATTATCAGGTTACAGCCCGGTGCAAACACTCTATAGCCGTTTCAATTTAACCGGAAAAAATTATTTGCAAAAGAGCCTTGTCGTTTTACAATTTACGCTGGCATCTTTTTTAATAATCGCTACACTCATTATCTATTATCAATTCAACTATCTTACTACTGAGAAATTAGGTTATGATGATTCAAATTTAGTATTGGTAAATAAATCCTCTTTAAAACATAACCAGGCAAGGTTACTTGAAAATGAATTGATGAAAGATCCCAATATCATTGGGGCTGCTGCAAAAAATGGCGGCGGCTGGACAACCCAGGCCAGGGTAAACGGAGATTCCAGTATTGACTTTGCTTATGAAACTGTTGATGAATCCTATTTGCCATTATTGAAAATCCCCATTATTGAAGGAAGAAATTTTTCAACGGCTTACCCATCCGATTCGTCACATTCTGTATTGGTAAATGAAGCCTTTGTAAAGAAAGCAAGATGGAAAAACCCCATCGGGCAAATCGTTAATTTTTGGTACAGGGACAATGAAAAATATACCGTCATTGGCGTAATAAAAGATTACCACTTTAATTCACTTTATGAAAAAACAGGCCCGCAATTATTTACCATGAAAGCTGGAAATGATTTTGGTACAGCCTATATAAAAATAAAACCCAACACGGCAACTGCATCCCTTAAATATATAGCGGGCACGTTCAAAAAATTATTTCCTTTAAGCCCTTATAGCTATACTTTTAAAAACGAAGAAAATATAAAAAGTTATGAAGCGGAAGCCAAATGGAAACAGATCATGCTTTACAGTGCCATCCTTACCATATTCATTTCCTGCATCGGATTATTTGGATTATCTGTTCTTTCTGCGGAAAAAAGAACCAAAGAAATCGGTATCCGTAAAGTATTGGGCGCTTCCGTTCAAAGCGTCGTCACTGCATTATCTGTAGATTTCTTGAAACTGGTAATGATTGCGATGGTGATTGCTATTCCTCTTGCGTGGATGGCCGCCAACAAATGGTTAGAAAAATACCCTTACCGAATCCAGGTAAGTTGGTGGATTTTTGCCGCAGGAGGTTTGTTGGTAGTTTTTATTGCTTTGGTAACTGTAAGTTTCCAGGCGATAAAAGCAGCGGTGGCAAACCCGGTGAAGAGTTTAAGAAGTGAATAAATAAAAATGTGAAAATTCGAAAATCAGAGAATGAAAATTCATGTTATTTGTTTGTTTGCTGCTGTCAGACGGGTTTACAGTTAGTAGTGAATATTGGCTCATCAATTGGAAAATACCAATAAACAAAATCCTTGCCGCCTGGCAAATTGTAAAACATCTCCCTTTCCAGTGATGATACAGGCGAAAAGGCCTGTATCAAAAATGAAACACGCACTGTATCAAAACCGAACAGGTTTGATTTTTTATAAATTCTAATTCATTGATAATGAACGCATAAATATATGGTTCGGTTTTTTGGATATATATATCATTGTAATTTAGGATGAAGGGCTTTTTGTAAAAAAAATTGAATAAAAGATCAATAATTTACTATCAAAATGAACCAAAAAAAATACTAACAGTAATGATTAAACGGGAATAAATTAGAATGATTAAAAACTATTTCAAAATCGCCTGGCGAAACCTGATGCGCCATAAAGTGTATTCAGGTATTAATATTTTCGGGTTGGCAATTGGTATAGCGGCATGCCTGCTTATTCTGCAATATGTAAACTATGAATTGAGCTATGAGAATTTCCAGGTTAATAAGGATAGGATTTATCGTGTTCAGCAAGACCGTTACGACAATGGAAAGTTAAGCACACAATGGGCGGCAGGAGCTTTTGGTGTGGGCAATGCTTTTAAAGATGCAATCCCGGGGATAGAAGATTATGTAAAAGTGGTTAGCACGGATAACGTTACAGCAGAGGTGCAAAATCAGCCTTTAAAAATTGAAGAAGTATTTTATGCCAGTACATCATTTTTTAAAATATTTACTTACCCTTTAATTTCGGGAGATAAAGCAACAGCATTAAAAGAACCCAATACCGCGGCGCTTTCAGAAACAACAGCACGCAAAATATTCGGCACCACCGATGTTATTGGAAAAAGCCTGAAACTAAACGGGAAAAATAATTATTTAATTAGCGCTGTTTTTAAAGATGCGCCCGGCAATACACAACTAAAGCCAAACCTTCTTCTCTCCTACTCGACCTTTGTAAAAATGCGTACCGATTCATCCGGAAACGGCCCCGAAACAGCGTGGGAATGGGATGGCTGCCTTACTTATTTATTGCTGCGTAAAGATGCTAATCCCGAATCAGTTGAAAAAAAGTTTGCTCCTATCGTTGAGAAATTTGTGGGTGCCGATATGAAAAAATATAATTCAGCAGTCACCTATAAACTGCAGCCATTAAATGACATTCACCTGTATTCTCATTACATGATGGAGCCTGGCGAAACCGGCGATGGCAAAACAGTTTACTTGCTTTTGGGTATTGCATTCTTTATTGTAATTATTGCCTGGGTAAATTATATTAATCTCGCTACCGCACGCGCGATAACAAGGGCACGGGAAGTAGGTGTCCGAAAAGCGATTGGCTCCCGGCGCGGGCAACTCGTCTTCCAATTTCTCTCAGAATCTGCGGTTATGAATGGGATTGCATTGGTGCTTGCCATATTACTTGTGATGATTGCTATTCCTGGATTTAATTCGCTTTCAGGGCAGAAACTTTCTTTTACTTTATTCACTAAATATCAATTCTGGCTATCACTTGCCGCGTTATTTATCACAGGTGTTTTTTTATCAGGTTTGTATCCTGCATTTGTGCTTTCAGGATTTAATCCTATCGAGGTACTGAAAGGAAATACGGGAGGCAGTAAACAAAGTAACTTGCTAAGGAAATCGTTGGTGGTATTTCAATTTGCCGCTTCGCTTTTTTTATTGATAGGCACTGTCACTGTTTATCAGCAAATACAATATATGCGAAGCCAATCACTTGGAATAAATATAAACGAGACATTGGTTGTAAATCCACCAATGGTTGGGATTGACTCTACATTTTCTAAAAAAATGGCTTCTTTCAAAGATGAGTTAAGTCAAAATACTTCTATCAAAAACATCACTGTTTCCACTTCTATTCCAGGAGAAGCAGTCGGATGGAATGCAGGCGGAATCAAGCTTGTAGGCGCTGACGAAAGTACGCAGAAACAATACCGGGTTATAGGAGTTGATTATGATTATATGAAAACTTATGGTTTAAAATTAATTGCAGGACGTATTTTTTCAAAAAACTTTGGCAGTGATGACAGCGCTGTAATCTTTAACAGGAAAGCCATTGAGCAATTAGGATTTAATAAGCCGGAAGAAGCTCTGAATAAAAGAATTGATTTCTGGGGTGGGAAATATACGATTGTGGGAATAACAGATAATTTTCATCAGCAATCTTTACAGGACGCTTATGAACCACTGATCCTTCGTTTAATTCCCGGCGTAAATGGATACCTATCTGTAAAAACAAATGGGGCTGACGCAGGTAAAACTATTAATCTTGTAAAAGGGGAATGGAATAAATTTTTTCCCGGCAATACGTTTGATTACTTTTTTCTTGACGAACATTTTAATGATCAATATAAAGCAGACCAGCGTTTCGGCCAAGTATTTGGATTATTTACAGGCCTTGCAATATTAGTTGCCTGCATGGGATTATTTGGGCTTGCTTCATTTACTACGATTCAACGCACAAAAGAAATCGGTATACGAAAAGTGCTCGGCGCCTCAGTTTTCAATATTTTAAAATTGCTTTACCGTGAGTTTGCAATACTGCTGTTGATCGCATTTGTAATTGCCATTCCGGTTGCATGGTTTGGTATATCAAACTGGCTTCAGGGTTATGCCTTCCGCATCAGCGTGCATTGGACTTATTTTGTTTTGCCCTTTATAGCAATTGTTGTCATTGCATTGGTTACGGTAAGTTTCCAGTCAATAAAAGCGGCGATAGCAAATCCTGCAAAGAGTTTGAGGAGTGAATAGAAATTAATTAGCCAATGTGATAATTAGCTAATATGCTAATGAAGAAAATAGGAATATTGAATATTTGTTGGTTTACTATCAGTTATGGTTAAACGAAAATTAAAATTTTAAAATAACAATCATGTTTAAAAATTATTTCAAAACTGCATGGCGTAGTTTACTAAGGGGAAAAGGATTTTCTTTCATCAATATTGCGGGGCTCGCCATTGGTATGGCCGGTGCAATTCTTATTTTATTATGGCTGCAAAATGAAATCAGCTTTGATAAATTTCATACAAATAAAGATAACCTATACCAGGTTTATGGGCTGGGGGAAGCAAATGGAAAATTTGTTGCAATTAATGTTACATCCCAACCGCTCGGGCCTGCATTAAAGCAAAACTATCCGGAAGTAGCAGCGGAGACGCGCGTATTGGATGTAAACAGTTTTTTATTTACCGCTAACAATAAAAGTTTTACAAATATTAATGGAGATTTTGCGGATGCTTCTTTTTTGCAGATGTTCAGCTTCCCATTAATTGAAGGAAACAAAAACGAACAACTTAACAATATTTATTCAATCACCATTACCCAAAAACTGGCTAAAAAATTATTTGGTAACGAAGATGCAATTGGGAAAATTATTAAGATAGATAGCATTGATAATTTCACAGTAACAGGCGTCTTGAAAAATTTACCTTCAAACACGCGTTTTGATTTTGAATATTTATTACCGTGGAATTACCTGAAAAAAATTGGCTGGAACAATGACACATGGCTCAGCAACAATACGCCAACATTTATTCAATTGAAACCAAATACAAATGTGGCGGCCTTTAATGAAAAAATAAAGAATATTTCAAGAGTTAATACCGGCATAAAAGAAGTTTGGACTCAATTCCTTTTCCCGCTTAGTAAATGGCATTTATATAGTGATTTTAAAAACGGGAAATCTGTTGGTGGCAGAATAGAAATGGTTCGGGTGTTTAGTATTATTGCATTATTTATTTTATTGATTGCCTGTATCAATTTCATGAATCTTAGTACGGCAAGAAGTGAGCAACGTGCAAAAGAAGTTGGTATTCGCAAAGTTGTAGGTGCAGGTAAAAGATTATTGGTTGGCCAGTTTATGACAGAATCTTTTTTAACCGCATGTATTGCGGGTGCTTTTGCGTTATTGATTGTTCAGCTTTTACTGCCTGAATTTAATATTCTTATTAATACACAACTTTCTATTCGGTATAACAGCATTTCTTTTTGGCTGTATGCTTTTGCCTTTATCGTTTTTACAGGTTTGCTTGCAGGTAGTTACCCTGCATTTTATTTATCATCATTTAAACCAATCAGCATATTTAAAAAGCAATTTAAAAAAACAAATGCCGCTATTTCTCCAAGAAAAGTTTTGGTAGTGCTGCAATTCACATTTGCTATCATACTTATTATATCTAGCATTGTTATCCGTAACCAGATTGTTTATGCCCAGGACAGAGACAAAGGCTATTCAGACAAAAACATTGTGCAGGTAAATTTTGTTGGAGATGTAAGCAAGAATTATTCTTTAATAAAACACGATTTAATAGCTAAAGGAATTGCTTCTTCTGTTACTAAAACGATGGCAGCTATAACTGAAGGAGATACACATACATGGGGCTTGCGATGGCAAAATGAAACACCGGCAGATACCAGTACAACAATTACTTTATACAGCGCCGATGCTGATTTAATAAAAACTACAGGCATGCATTTGATTGCAGGCAGAGATATAGACATCAACAAATACCCTGCAGATAGTTTCTCTGTTATATTAAATGAAACGGCTGTAAAATTAATGGGCTTTAAAAATCCTGTTGGTGAAATAATTACTGACCCTTCTGATAATATTACATGGCATGTAGTAGGTGTAGTAAAAGACTATGTTGAAGGTTCTCCTTACGAAGAAATTCCCCCAACTGTAATTGCAGGACCTGCTGTATGGTTTAATACAATGCAGATAAAATTTAATCCTGTAAGTACAACTGCAGACAATCTTGCAAAAGCTGAACAGGTATTTAAAAAATATAACCCGGCCTATCCATTCGATTATAAATTTGTTGACCAGCAGTATGCAACCGAATTCGATAACGAACAACGCACCAAAACGATGGCAGAATTGTTCGCAGCGCTGGCAATTTTTATTTCCTGCCTTGGATTGTTTGGTTTGTCAGCTTCTGTGTCCCAAAACAGAATCAAAGAAATCGGCGTACGTAAAGTATTGGGTGCATCTGTTTTAAGCATCGCCAAATTATTATCCTTTGATTTTATAAAGCTGGTTGTGGTATCTATTGTTGTTGCTGCACCTGTAGCTTATTACGTAATGAACAAATGGCTATCGGGATATACTTACAGAATAAATATTAGTTGGGGAATATTTTTAATTGCAGGGCTAATGGCGATTGCAATCGCATTACTAACAGTAAGCTTCCAGGCGATCAAAGCAGCAATAGCCAATCCTGTAGAGAGTTTGAGAAGTGAATAGAAGTAATTAGCTAATTGTGCTAATAAGTCAATTTGCTAATGAAATAAGAATCTTAATAATTTGTTGGTTTACTATAAAATAACAATCATCCATAAACGAATAAAACATGTTTAAAAATTATTTCAAAACAGCCTGGCGCAATATTAGTAAAAACAAAGGCTACAGTTTCCTCAACATTTTTGGATTGGCTATTGGTATTGCATGTGCGGGCCTTATATTTTTATGGGTAGAAGATGAAATGAATTTTGACAGTAATAATGTAAATAAAGGCCTCATCTATCTTGTAAAAACAAACGACAAAGTTGATAACGGCACCTTCACCCATTCCTCAACG